>SDBS01000908.1_pt1 | contig 29733 bp, 24 predicted proteins | sample 2277091 | NCBI WGS metagenome assembly SDBS01 (sample SAMN10404972, study PRJNA504765) | marine sediment metagenome | isolation source: marine sediment core GS10_PC15, 163 cmbsf | place: Arctic Ocean: Southern Knipovich Ridge | collected 2010 | reverse complement strand
CGTGTCGGATACGTAGTGATGCCACATCTCGGGGCAGGTAACCAACCGAGCTATGCGTGGTGTAAACGGCCCGGCTGCCCAGTTGCTTTTATGGAACTGCGGTGGGTGCAACCTGGGGGTCTAGCGAGCGTGGGAGCCTGAACATTAGTGAATGACTGCAGCCCCGAAATAAAATTCCCTGTTGAAGTTGTATTGCAGGGGTAGTCTGGTGTGCCGAACTTGTGACGCCTGAGGTGAGGCCGTTGTCTCCAAGGAAGAAGCGAGCAAGAGCACTTGGAGGACACTGCGGGGTAGGGGTCCAGGCACCTACGCAAGGATTGCAGAGATAATGTCGGGAAGGGCCATCTCCCAGCAGAGACTGACGACAACCTGCAAAGACCCGCTGAAAGAGGTCAAGGCCGGAGTCAGCGGGAGGGTTTTGGTCTGGCGCATGAGCCTGTATGAGCGATGATGGTGGAGTAATGTCCTCTGAGGTGGTGCAAGACGCCACAGCGCAAGAGATAACACCTGTTGCGAGCAAAGGGGCTCTGGGCACTTGGCGGGCCTACCATCCTGACCGGCCCCGGACTTTGAGCCGGACAAGCTGTGTCATTAAAAGGTGGGCCTATCCCTGCATGTAAACTGTAGTTGAGAGGGGTTGTAATAGTGTAAAATCCGAAATACGAATGATACTGCTCTGCTCTGGCTACGACTTTCTCATGTTTCTGCTTCAAAATCTCAGAAAAAATATCAGTATCCAATAATATCTTATCCATTATGAAACCCTTAGAGGATCATTCTCACGTGCCTTCATTGCCGATTCTGTAACATGATCAAGCAGTTCAGCTTCATCGGCAAATAGTCCTAACAGTTTGTCCAACTCAACAGATTCGGATTTCATTTTCATTTCATTTAGTTTCTCAAGTAGATTTTCTGTAGCTTCAACGCTTTCAACTTTATATTCTATATTGATGTCCTTCGGTACTTTAATAGTTATAGTTCCCATTTTAGCCTCTCCTTCTTTTTTTGATTTCCTGTTTAACCTGCATCAAAATTTCTTTTTTGTAATACCTTCGCTGTCCAGCTCACCTTAGATTTTTAAATTATTTGAATTTTAACACCTTTTTTTGTTTATTACAATAATTTGATCAATATATCATGACTTTCCTGGGCTCTGATTCCCAACCACTTTCACCTTTTATTGCGCACTGGTGCATGTCCGCTTTCCACTGTTATGCGCAGGCTGCTCACCGGCCATGCAATGAACTTTAACCGTCGACATCGTCGAAGCGGCCAGCTTTTTCAGAACCGTTACCCCGGTTAAATAGTTTCTGCCAAAAAGCACCTTTTCTTAAACTCATTCTGACGGGAACACGTTTCTCCCATAAAGATATCATTATATTTAACAGGGCACGGCAAATCGATTCTCTGCCAAGAAGATATCTATCTGCTGGAACTTGTACGGTATATTCACCTTAATCCGGTTCGGGCCAAGTTTGTTGATGACATAAAAACACTGGACAAATATCCTTTTTGCGGTTACGCAGTTATCATGGGGAAAAAGAACATAGATTGGCAAGATGATGCTTATGTTCTGAAAATGTTCGGTGACAATAGATCAACTGCGCGACGCCGTTACAAAATATTCGTTCAGAAAGGTATCCAGGAGGGCAAGCGCCCTGAACTCACCGGAGGCGGACTTATCCGGAAGAAATATTTCAGCCCGGAAAGCAACCGGTAAAAGTCAAAGCAAGAAGCCTTTTCTGTTACTGGGCGGTCAGGGAATTGGGGTTAACAATGGCGGATCTGGCCCCAAAGCTCAATATCTCGCAGCCGGCGGTCAGTATGAGTGCTCAGCGTGGCGAGCGAATAGCATCAGAAAATGGATATTCACTGATGTATGAATAGAATCTTATTATAGGATGTCCCGGAAGTCCCACTTTTAGCCAACAGGGATTTGAGGGATTTGGAGGGATTTCGGGACATCCATTAAATTATAAAATTCGTAGCGGATACAAGATAAAACTTATATTTTAATGGGCCCGAAAAGTGCTTATCCGCTCAACGCACAAAGGTGAAAAATCGAGATGGAAACGAAAACAACACGCAGATTAAAGATAGCAATAATATTCCTTTGGCTTGCCGTGATTGTGGTAAACCTTGTTACAGGGTTAAAAATGGGCATAGGGGCTATTTTGATTGCAGTGGGTTTTATCATCTATATAGCGGTAGATTTATTTTGGCCTCGTTAAATTCAGGGCTTTGGGGATATCCTATATTCCCCTTGTCAAGGAAAAAGTTAACATTTCAATATAATAGCAATATCAACAAGATATGAAGGGTATCATTATAGTAGTTGCTCGCATAAAATCATAGACATCCCGGAAGTCCACATTTTCGCTTCATCCGCTTTTATAAAGTGAATTTTTACCAATTCAATTGAATTGCTGCAGTGTGCACTAATCTCCAATGATAATGATTGCGGCTCCGGCTCCTTTATGATACCCTGAGTCGCGCTTAGAATGTTAAAGTGAAATCCGGCCTTTTGCACCTGTGGATAATGTAAAGCATCATACAGTTTCCATCAGACTTGCCCCCGCTTATAATAGTGATCTGCTTGTCGCGATTCTACCCATTCATTTATTGAGGAGGCTTAAATGAATACAGAGCAAAAAGAAAAATTGACCCAACTTTTACAAACTTTGGGATTAACTGAAGAACCGATGGGTATCTTGTACAGCGATGAAAAGCCCGCAGATGGTTTCTCCCCCAAAGCGATTGATTTGCCGACAAGGGAAAAAGAACAGAAAAACGAAATCGACTGGCAAGCTGTTTTTGGGAGGTTCTCGTGTGTTATGGGAAATATTTGGCGAGCCCGCAAAAAAGGAAAGGCTGCTTTTTTTGATGAAGAGCACTTCGGATGCCCCGGTGGTGCTTTCTGGCTTGGATTTCTTAAACCTCAGACCGAAACCATTATCCATTATGTCTCTTCTGGGATTCCGGACCACATGAGCGGTGAGTTCTATTGCGAATCACCGGACAAGTTGAGACAGATCTTCGATTATATAGACCCCAGGCCGGCCCCTAAAAGATACTGTGTTGTGAAGCCCTTAAGCCTTTTTGAAGAGAACCAAGAACCGGAGTTGGTGGCTTTTTTCGTAAGGCCCGAATCCCTGTGCGGCCTTCATCAGCTGGCGGCTTTTGTTACTAATGATCCGGAGGTAGTGGTCTCACCTTGGGGTGCAGCCTGCGGAAATTTGGTTGTTTGGCCGTTGAAGTATAAGGAAAAAGGGATGAACAAAGCCGTTCTGGGTGGGTGGGACCCTTCGGCACGAAAATTCTTCAAAACAGATGAATTGTCATTTAGCATTCCGTTTGAGATGTTTGGACAGATGTTGGATCGATTTGAAGATTCGTTTTTAAAAACGAAAACCTGGAGCACGGTCCAAAAAAAGATTTCTCGTAGCAAACGGGCGTGGGGCGAAGAACAAAACGGAAATTAACCTGGATATTCCACCGGTCTGATCAGTCGATAAAATAATCTCTTCCCAAACCTGTTTGTCTTTCTTTATTCAGTAATCGATTTGGACTCGGAGATCGGGCTTTGAAAGTACTTTTAGTTTCCGCAAATACCGAGACGATTAACATGCCGGTTTTACCGTTAGGCCTGGGCTGTGTGGCAGCATCGGCCCAAAGTGCGGGCTATGATGTCAGCATGTTAAATTTATTGGATCAACGGGATTCACTGTCGGTTTTCAAAAAGACTGTCGATGAATTTCATCCGCAAGTTGTCGGAATTTCGATCAGAAATATCGATGATCAGAATATGGAGAGCCCCAGATTTCTTCTGGATCCCGTAAAAGATATCATATCCGCCTGCCGGAATACCAGCGACGCTATTATTGTTTTAGGGGGCGCGGGGTACAGCATTTTCCCGCAGGCCGCACTGGATTATCTTGATGCTGATATGGGTATCCGGGGTGAGGGAGAATCGGCGTTTATAGAGCTTCTCAATATACTTGAAGCCAAAAGAGAGCCCTCGGGAATTCCCGGCCTCTATTTTCCCCGACGGCCGATTCAATGCGAAACTAGGCGAATAAAAAAACTGGATGACTTTCCGCTACCACTTCCCGAAATTCATATTTGGACGCCATCCACTTTAAAGGATGAAGAGATTTGGCTACCTGTCCAAACCCGCCGGGGATGCCCGATGGATTGTTCATATTGCTCAACGGCTGCGATTGAGGGGAGAATCATTCGTAAATATCAGTCCGGCAAGATAGTTGATATGATTGCCCGCTACATAGATGCAGGTTTTGATCACTTCTTTTTCGTAGATAATACCTTCAATCTCCCGTCTTCATATGCAAAACTACTTTGTGACCAACTGATTGCTGCAGATTTAAATATTACCTGGCGCTGTATTTTATACCCTTGGAAAGTAGATGAAGAGTTGGTTGCCAAAATGGCACGGGCCGGCTGCAGTGATGTGAGCTTTGGCTTTGAAAGCGGTTCAGATAAAATCCTTCGAAAAATGAATAAGAAATATAATTGCGAAGATATACGGCAAATTTCGCAACGACTTAAAAAATTTGGTATAAACCGGATGGGATTCCTGCTGCTGGGAGGACCCGGGGAAACCAAAGAGACCGTTCTGGAAAGCCTTACCTTTGCCGATTCATTGGGCCTGGAAATGGTTAAAGTCACTGCTGGTGTTCGAATCTATCCCCACACCGCCCTATCCCGCACGGCCATCAAAGAGGGATTGGTTGAACCTGATGAGGACCTTCTTTTTCCAAAGTTTTATATTGCCAAAGGTTTGGAAGGCTGGCTGGCGGAAACTGTCAACAACTGGATGGAGTGCCGTCCGAACTGGGTAAAGTGAGCTATTTATGGCATTTGTAATTTTTATGACCCATGGATGCAAATTGATTCTTTATTAATATTGTTCCACAAAATCCTGTTATTCCCTCTTAATTCTGTCGAAAAACTTTCGTGCCCTTATGTTACTAATCCGAGCGTTTTGATTTAGACATGTCTACTTTATTATGCTCGCCTTAGTAACTGGATCGATTTCTATGATTTTGCGAAGTTGCTCAGCAGCCTTCGCATGTGGACCCATCGATCGAGAAGAAAGAGCCAGGGTGATAAGGTGAAAAATCGAGATGGAAACGAAAACAACACGCAGATTAAAGATAGCCATAATATTCCTTTGGCTTGTCGTGATTGTGGTAAACCTTGTTACAGGGTTAAAAATGGGCATAGGGGCTATTTTGATTGCAGTTGGTTTTATCATCTATATAGCGGTAGATTTATTTTGGTCTCGTTAAATTCAGGGCTTTAACGCCCTTTAAATTATAAAATTCGTAGCGGATACAAGATAAAACTTATATTTTAATTATGAAGAAAAATTTATACGATGTGATCATTGTTGGCGGCGGTATCATGGGTAGCTCCACCGCATATTACTTAATGAATCATGACGACAGCCTCAAAGTGACCGTACTAGAGCCTGATCCAACGTATTCCCAGGCCTCCACCACACTATCCGTGGGTAACGCACGTATCCAGTTCAGTCTCAGGGAGAACATCCTGGTTTCCCAGTATACTTTTGATGTGTTGGAGCAATTTGAGGACGCAATGACGGTTGACGGCAAAAAGCCGAACATTAACTATCGTCGTGAAGGCAATCTCTTTCTGGTGGACGATGCTGGCAGGGATTTGGCCAAACAAGCACTTGCCTTGCAGAAAAGCTTGGGTTGCAAGGTGGAGTGGTGGTCGACACAAAAGATTAAAGAGCGCTATACTCTTTTCGAGCCAAAGGGTTTGGCGGGTGGATCGTTTGGACCTCTGGACGGCCATTTGGACCCATATGCTGTTCTCATGGGCTACAGGGCCAAGGCCCGATCACTTGGTGCAAAATATATCAAAAACCAAGTTGTCGAGATTATAACAGCCGGTCCCAGGGCCACTGGAGTCAGATTGGCTTCCGGCGAGCGCCTGTCGGCGGCGTTTGTTGTAAATTGTGCCGGAGCATGGGCAACCGATGTGGCCCGGACTGCCGGTGTTAATCTTCCTGTGGAGCCTGTCAAGCGACAGATATTTGTACTGGACACAGCGGTTAAACCCAAAGGATCTCTGCCTCTCACTATTTTGCCATCAGGCCTCTATTTTCGAACCGAGACCGGTGGACTGATCCTGTTGGGTAAATCCATGGCCGAAGATCCGGTGGGTTTTGACTTTTCATGGGATGACAAACGGTTTATGGAGACTCTCTGGCCAGAGCTGGCCGAATTCGTCCCCGCCTTTGATACGCTAAAACTGGTTCGAGGCTGGGCCGGTCTGTATGCGGTTAACACCCTGGACGGTAATGCTATTCTTGGTGAGTGGCCGGAGCTTAAAGGCTTTTATCTTGCCAACGGGTTCTCCGGTCACGGGCTCATGCAAGCCCCTGCTGCTGGCCGTTACATTTCCGAGCTGATTTGCGGCCGACCGCATGCCCTTGATCTTTCTATCTTTAAACCCGAACGAATCCTGGAAAATAAACCACTTAGCGAAGACGGGCTGATATAGAATCCAGTAGCCGATATCTAAAAATCTTATTCGAACAACTGAAAATTGTGGCGAAGTGCAATTGATTCCCCCCTTGTCTACTTTTAATTTGCGCTGTTTTATGCGACATTAGGGTTTACTTAGCAACTCCTGTGCCGTCTTCATTGCAGACCCCGCAGATATTGCAGGATTCTATGGGACATGGCGGGGAGGTTTTGCCCTGTAAGGCTCTTTTGTGCTCTTGCTTGAGAAAAGACTTGTTGATGCCGTGATCTATAAAATCCCATGGAAGCAATTCATCCAAAGATCGCTCCCTGTGGACGTAAAAATCAGGGTTTACGGGGGATGCTTTAAGGGTTTTGGGCCAGTTTCCTCGGTTCTGATTCGCCAGCAATAATATTTGGGCAACCTTGCGATCTCCGCATGACAGCAGGGCCTGGATGTAAGCCCAGCGAGGTATATCCGAATGGACACGAACGTTTGCCACTCTTTTGAGGCCGTCTTTTATCTTCTTTATCTTCTTTTTTAGTGAATGCATTTCATCCATGGCAATCCACTGAAAAGGTGTAAACGGCTTGGGAATAAAACTATTAAGACTAACCGTTATTTCTCCGATACGTTTTCTGATCCTGCTCGACTTAAGGAACCTGTGCTTTATCTGTTTGCACAGCAAAACAATCGCTTCGACATCATCCATGGTTTCGGTTGGGAGCCCTATCATGAAATAGAGTTTTAAATTTGGTATGCCGCTTGCGACAAGGTTTTCGGCAGCATTGAGGACATCTTCTTCAGTGATACCCTTGTTGATGACTTTGCGCATACGTTCGGATCCGGCATCCGGTGCAATGGTGGCGGTTTTGACTTTGTTTTGTCTGAGTATAGAAAGGAGTTCGGGGGAAAGGGCGTCGGCTCTCAGGGAACTGAAAGATATTCTGGTATCCTTTTCAAGGGCCTGACCGCAAAGTTTATTGATGTCAGGAAGATCCGAGACTGCGGCTCCAACAAGGCCGATCTTGTCGGTCATTGAAGCGCCCTGTTGCAAGCATTTGTCAAGGAGCGAAAAGGGCCTGAATCTCGGTGGTCTGTAAACAAATCCTGTGCTGCAAAACCGGCATCCGTGGGGGCAACCCCTGCCGACTTCGATTAAGAATGTACGGTCAAAAGTGGTATCCGTGGTTATTATGGCGCTGCAAGTGGGGACACTGGAAAGATCTTTCATATACATGCGCTCAATTTTAACCGGTACGTCGCATACCGGTTCAATGGCGCAAACTGTTCCGTCCGGATTGTAAGTGGTACTGTAAAATGCCGGGACATAGGCGCCGGGGACGTTTCGGGCAAGGGTTTTTAAACACGATCTTCTATTCTGGCTCAGTAGGTCTGGTGAAGCGGTGTCGAAAAAGCGGGGCAGAATGGCTTCAGCTTCCCCGATCAGAAAACAATCGATAAACGGCGACACAGGTTCCGGGTTGGAAAAAAAGGCGATTCCCCCTGCGATGACTAGAGGATGGGGGGTTCCTCTGTCATCGGATCGCAGGGGGATTCCTGCCCTTTCGAGAATAGTCAGGAGGTTGGGGTAGTCATTTTCAAATGAGACGGAAAAAGCGATGATGTCAAAATCGGAAATAGGGCTTCCGGACTCTATTGCGACTATACGACCTGCTGCCGGCCCGCTATCCTCGGGGAGGAAAGACCTTTCGCATACAACGTGATCAATTTTATTGAGCAAATCATATACAGTCTGAAAACCGAGATTGGACATCCCAACATGATACGTGTTTGGATAGACCAGTGCGACCTTGATACGCCCTTTCCATTGTTTGCGAATTGTCCCGATCTCTGATTTCATCATCTGTCCAATGTCCAATGACCCTATTAGTCTGCCTTTTTTCTCAGAAATGTAGGCACATCAAGGTCAGACAGATCAGTGTTGTCAATTACAATTCCCTTGTATCCTCTGTAAGTGGCGCCTCTCAATTCACCCACCGCTTCCTGCCGGCGGATAAATGTAGGCTCGTCATAGTCTATGGCATTCTGCAAGTCAGCAGGCGTGATGTCCCTGATCTTGCCCCTGCGATGATCCGGTACTACGGATTCGGGCTCGAGACCGATTCCGGTTGCAATTACAGTTAAGCTTATCTCATCGCCCAGAGTGTCGTCTACGACTGCTCCCCAGATTATATCTGCATCCTCTCCGACTTCTTTATATATCCGTTCAGAAGCTTCGGACATCTCTTCCATTGTTAGATCGCTGTTAGAGGTTATGTTCATCAAAACCCCCTTGGCGCCGGAAATGGAGACGTCTTCAAGCAAGGGATGGGATATGGCCTGTTCGGCAGCCTTTATGGCCCGGTTTTCACCACTGGCCACGCCGATGCCCATGATGGCCAAGCCGGCCTTGGACATGGTTGTTTTGACATCGGCAAAATCGAGATTGACCAGCCCCGGCATCATGATAAGATCTGTAATTCCTTTGACCGAATGGAGCAGGATTTCATCAGCTTTTCTGAACATTTCGACCATTTTGGCATTTTTGGCCCCCAGGCCCCTCAACCTGTCATTGGGTATGGTGATGACAGTATCGGCGACTTTCTTGAGTTCTTCAATCCCTTTTTCGGCCTGCTCGGCCCTTTTTTTGCCTTCAAATGAGAAAGGCTTTGTTACCACTGCAACTGTAAGTGCATTTTGTTCTTTGCAAATTTCAGCGATAACCGGTGCAGCTCCGGTACCTGTCCCGCCGCCGAATCCTGCGGTGATGAACACCATGTTGCTCCCCTCAAGGATGCTTCTGATGTCATCGGCATTTTCCAGCGCCGCTTCCCGGCCGATCTGAGGGCTGGCGCCTGCACCGAGCCCCTTAGTGAGTTTTTCTCCCATCTGAAGCTTGATAGGTGCCTTGGAGATCTCAAGGGCCTGGGAATCCGTGTTTGCTGCAATGAATTTTACACCCTGGAGCCTGGAATCGATCATGTTGTTGATTGCGTTTCCTCCGGCTCCGCCAACACCAATAACTTTGATTGTTGCAGATTTTTCATTTTCTATTAAGCTAAAAGTCATTTCCCCCACCTCCTGTAAAATTATTTAGTGCCTGAACGAAAAGTCATGTTCAGGCAAAATTCGAATATCGCCTGATCTTATAAAATGGTCGAATATCGAAACAAATCCGAAATCCGAATGCTCAAATGTTCAAAACGATAAAGAAGCTGTTCCAATCCACTGAGGCTAATTTGTTTCGATCATTTGAATTTTTGTCATTCGATATTGTTTCGAGTTTCGGTATTCGGATTTCGGATTTCATGTCTATTGAGATTTATTAGCTGCGGCAAATTTTTTTGCCATAAAATGCATAAAAATTATTACTAAGGAACTAAATATTATCTTCCAGTTAAATCATCTTAGATTACATCTTTGAACCACCTTTTCATCCGGGTCATGATACGGTTGAAAATGTTTGTGTCGCGAATCCTGAATTTCTTTGAGGGCTGGTTTCTGGCACCGTATATGACGAGTCCGACGGCGGTGGCATACATGGGATTGTTGACGACGTCGACAAGACCGCTGATTCCCCTGGGCTTTCCCAATCGGGCTGGAAGATTGAAAATAGATTCCGCTATTTCCACTCCGCCGTCCAGAAGGGATGATCCTCCGGTTAAAACCACGCCCGATGTAATTATCTTCTCCATTCCGGCCCGATAGACTTCCCTTTTTATCAGTGTGAAGATCTCTTCAACACGGGGTTCTAATATTTCGCATAGTATCTGCCTCGGAAGTTTTCTGGGTGTGCGCCCACCCATGCCGGGCACTTCAATGGTTTCTTCAGGACTGATATTTCTTGTGATACATGTGCCGTATTTTTTCTTGATTTTTTCGGCTTCAGCCGTCGATGCGCGCAGGCCTATGGCGATGTCGTTTGTTAGGTTGTTGCCGCCAAGGGACAGAACAAACGTGTGTTTGATATTTTTTGCGAAAAAAATTGCAAGATCGCTCGTACCGCCGCCTAGATCCAGGAGTGCCGCACCCAGATCCTTTTCTTCATCGGTCAGCACTGCCTCACCTGAAGCAAGGGGTTCCAGGACGATATCACAGACATCAAGGCCCGACCGGTTGGCGCATTTTACAATATTATGAGCAGATGTCACTGCACCGGTCACGATATGAATCTTTGCCTCCAGCCTTACACCGGACATGCCCACAGGATTCTTAATACCGCCCTGGTCATCGACGATATATTCATGGGGAATCACATGGATAACTTCGCGGTCCATGGGGATTGCAACAGCGCGTGCAGCATCAATGACGCGATCTACATCGTTCTGTGTGACCTCCTTTCCCTTTATCGCTACGATTCCACGACTGTTGAAACCTGTTATATGGCCTCCGGCGATTCCGGCGAAAACAGAAGAAATCTCACAGCCGGCCATAAGTTCAGCCTCTTCAACGGCCTTTTGGATCGATTCTACGGTCGATTCAATGTCTACCACCACACCTTTTCGAAGTCCGACTGAGGGGTGGGTGCCGATGCCGATGATATTTATTTCATTTCCGGTTACTTCACCAACCACGGCACAGATTTTGGTCGTTCCTACATCAAGGCCGACAATTATATTTTCCTGTCCCTGCATCTTAAACCTCCTTATGGTCTTCTGCGGGTGACTCAATTCTTATTGGATTTATGACAATTCGATTCAGGTTGTTAAGATCAATTGATTCGAGATGTGAAAAATCGTCTCCTTTTTTCAGAAACAAAAGGACATTTTTGAGTTTGGCATATTTGTTCGTGTAATCATCGTATCCTATTTTTATTGCTTTTATACGGTCAAAAGCATAGACCGTAAGGCCAATTTCCCGATCCACATGAATTCTTTTTATTAACTTGTTGGGAATAACGCTTTCAGGTTTTTGCCCAAGTTCTAAAATATTCATCACAGCATTATAAGGAATGCTGCGGGGTTTTCCATGCACATTGATGTCTGCAAATTCAAGCCCGCTGATGATCGGCAGGTTGACAGGGTCTGATGCATCCATTTCTTTGAATACTTCTCCATTTGCATTGATCATAAATTTGCGGCCAAGGTCTAGAACGGCCAAGGGCTTTTGCTCCTTTATTCTGATATTTATACTCGAAGGAAGCTCTCTGCTGACTTCAGCCTCGGCAATCCAGGGATGTGCCAGCAGTCGCTTTCTTGCTATTGAAAGGTTTACGGAAAGAATATTTATGCCTTTATTTAACTTTGCCTGTTTTATGACCTGTTCTTCAGAAAGTCTGTCCGCACCGGTAACGACCAGGCTTTCGGTCCTGAAATAGTCGCATTGGGTTAGAAAGTCGTGACATAAAATGAAAAAAAAGCTTACAAGATGCAAAGTCGCGATAACAGCCACTGCTTTTAAGCAGAAAGTAAAGCGCCGTATAATTTTAGCACGCATTTTGGCGGCGCTGTTCTTGTAATGGTTTCTTCGTATGTGCTTACGGACCAACAATCTTAACCTCTCTCTCCAGATCGATGTTGAACATTTTTGACACGGTTTCTTCAACAAGTTCCATCAAAGCAAGAAAGTCAGCGGCGGATGCTCTTTGGCGGTTCACGATAAAATTGGCGTGCTTTGATGAGATTTCTGCTCCGCCGATCGATTTTCCTTTAAGCCCGGCCAGTTCAATAAGTTCGCCGGCTGTTTTGCCGGATACGGGGTTTTTATAAAAACATCCTGCACTTGGCAAACCTGTCGGCTGTCTTTCCTTGCGTGTTTTCAGAATTGCCCGGGCCTCTTTTTTCAGTTTTTCAGGATCCGAAGGACGCAGGCAGAAGCAGCCGTCCAATACAATGGGTTGCCCCTGGCAACTATCAATTTTTTCATTGTTCAATGAAAGATTCCGGTAAGAAAAATTAAGCTTTTCTCTTTTAATTCTGCGGGACCGGCCCGTCGGCAGCAGAACATTTATGGATTCAAGGGCGCTTTCCATGGCGCCATGGGCTGTGCCGGCATTCATCATAATTCCCCCGCCGATGGTGCCCGGAATGCCGACGGCAAAATTAATTCCTTCAAGACCCCGTTCCAGGGCAAATGAACAAAGGTTTCGTAATCGGGCGCCCGCCATGGCGGTAACAATAACTCCGTCGGTTCCCGTACCTGTTTGAGTAATTGTTTTAAGACACTTTGTCAGCACGACCACAATTCCATTTATGCCGCTGTCCTTGACCAGAAGATTGGTGCCGTCGCCGACGATCAGGTATGGAATTTTTTTTTGCCATGACCATTTGATCAGTCCCTTCAGAGCTTCAATATTTTCAGGGATAACAAAAGCCTCGGCCGGCCCGCCAACACGTAAAGATGTGTGCCTGGACATCGGTTCGTTAAATTTGACGTTGCCGCCGAAATGGCTTGCAAGCCATTTTATTGAATCATGATCCAGTGCCATATGCTCTTATGCTCAATGTCGTTCGCGAAAAACTTTTTACGAGATCGTCAAATTTAGGTTCCAAATTCCTCAGTCTGACAATTCAGCCAGTACCGTTTCCCCGATTTTCCAAACATCTCCTGCGCCCAGGGTAAGCAGAATATCACCCGGGGTTAGAATTTCTTTCAGATGCGAAACAGCTGCTTCGAAATCTTGCAAATAGACGACTTCCCTGTGTCCATGGCTCCGGATTCCTTCAAACAAGGAATGGCCGTCCACCCCCTTTATCTTTTTTTCTCCTGCCGAATATATGGGAAGAACCACAAGCAAATCCGACTGGTAGAACGCCCGTGTGAAGTCATCAAAAAGCGCATGGGTTCTGGTGTAGCGGTGCGGTTGAAATACAGCGACGATACGCCTGTCGGGCCAGCTTCCCCTGGCGGCCTGAAGCGTGACCTTGATTTCCGTGGGGTGATGTCCATAGTCGTCCACAACGGTTACACCCTTTACTTCTCCTTTGATTTCCAGTCTGCGCTGAACACCTTCGACGGTTTGCAGAGCGGACTTGATAACATCAAAGGGGATATTTAGTTCGATCCCAACCGCAATGCTTGCCAGGGCGTTGTAGACGTTATGTATGCCGGGAAGATTCAAAGTGATTTCTCCCAGAAGCTTCCCAAAGTGATAAACCCGGAACCCGCTCTTTAGCCCTTTGGGAATTACGTCTCTGGCCTGGAAATCGGCCTGAGTACTCATTCCATAGGTTGTAAAACGTTTATGAATGTTCGGTATAAGATCCTGGATCGGCTCGTCATCCAGGCAAAGGACCGCCAGACCGTAAAAAGGTATTTTGTCAATAAAGCTTAAAAAGGCTTCTTTTATGTCGTTCAAGTCTTTGTAATAATCGAGGTGTTCCCGATCAATATTAGTTACCACGGCTATGGTGGGTGAGATTTTAAGAAAAGAACCGTCACTTTCATCAGCTTCAGCCACAATAAAATCGCCTTCTCCAAGAAGGGCATTTGAACCGATGCTTTTGAGTTTTCCACCTATAACCACAGTAGGATCAAGTCCCCCTTTATCCAGCACGGAAGCGATGATTGACGTGGTCGACGTTTTGCCGTGTGCACCTGCAATCGCTATGCTGTACTTTAAACGCATAAGCTCGGCGAGCATTTCGGCCCTTGGTATTACAGGGATTGACGCTTGATCGGCTGCTGCAATTTCAGGGTTTTCGGGGCTGATTGCCGATGATGTTACAACAACATCTGCTCCTTGGATTTGCTCTTTAGAATGCCCTTCAAATATAATACCACCGAGGCTTTCCAGGCGCCGGGTCAGGTCGGACGGGCTGGAGTCAGATCCCGACACCTTGTAGCCGAGGTTGAGGAGGAGTTCGGCAATACCGCTCATTCCGATACCGCCGATTCCGACAAAGTGGATGTGATATTTTTTAAGATACATATAATTATAGGTTATGGGTTAATCCGGGTTAATGAGCTTATAACAATCATCAACAATAAACGCCGCTGCATCGGGACGGCCAAGGCTCCTTGCCCGTGACGCCATCAGATGAAGGTCCTCCGGGCTTGAAACATAATAATTAATTCGCTCGGCAAGGGCTTTGCCGCTGAGATCTTTTTCGAGAATCATTTCGGCAGCCCCGAGTTTTTCCAGTGATCGCGCATTTAAAACCTGGTGGTTGTCAGCAGCAAAAGGGAACGGTATGAAAATAACACCTTTTCCAATGGCTGTAACTTCCGCCACTGTTGTTGCGCCTGCCCGGCATATAACAAGATCGGCATTTTGATATTGCCGGGCCATATCAGTGAAAAATGCCTGAACCTTGCAGGAAATAGCGTGGAGCATGTATGCATTTTTTACCATTGCTTCATCCTGAGGTCCTGTCTGATGCACAAAGAAAAGCCTGTTTTTTTCATTGATGTGTTTTATGGCTTCCAGAAGCGCCATGTTTATGCTGTGAGCCCCCTGGCTTCCGCCTATAATCAGAATCGTAAAACGCCGTCCGGCACCGGGATCGGCATTATAAGCAACTTTTTGATTCCTTGCGCATTGCAGAATTTCTTTGCGTACTGGATTTCCGGCAAAACGGACTTTTTCGGGGTTTAAGCCGGCTTGCGTATCATTGAACGAAACATATATCCGGTCGGCAAGACGGGACAAAATCCGGTTTGTTATTCCCGGCAGAATATTCTGTTCATGGAGGACGATTTTAATACCCATAAGCCATGCTCCTATGGCCAGGGGCCCTGCGGCGTAACTGCCGACGCCAATGACCAGATCCGGTCTGAAATGTCTAAGGATCAGAAGAGATTCAAATATCCCCTTTGGTATTTTCGAGATTGACACGGCCTGCTTCCACCAGCCCCGTGCCTTGATCCCTTCGACTGTAATACGTTTATGTTCAAAACCGGTTTTTGATAAGATATCGATTTCAAAGGGCTTTCCTGCGCCGACGAATATGACGCTATTTTTCGAGTTCCTGGCCATAAATTCCTGAGCAATGGCAATGCCCGGGAAAAGATGGCCGCCTGTTCCTCCGCCGGCGATGGCAATGCGTAATGCGCTTGGCGCCTGGTATGTTGAACGAAGCGTTCTCGCATTCCGCACTTTTTTGTCGTTTTGTTCCATAGGTGCTTTCTTTTAGTCCCTTAATAGTAATTTTTGTGCTTTTTATGACAAAAAATTACCGCTGCTAATAAGTCTCAATAGACATGAAATCCGAAATTCGAATATCGAAACTCGAAACAATATCGAATGACAAAAATTCAAATGACCAAAACAAATTACCCTTTGTGGATTGGAATAGCTTCTTTATCGTTTCGAACATTGGAGAATTCGATATTCGGATTTGTTTCGAATTTCGACCATTTTATAAGATCAGGCGATATTCTTATTTAGCCTGAACATGACTTTTCGTTCAGGCACTATTTAGTTCCAGATTGTTCGGGTTTAGGCATTGTAATAACTTTTTTAGCTGCTCCGATGTTCATGAGTATCCCTATGGATGCCATATTTATCAAAAGGGATGTGCCTCCGTAACTCAAAAAGGGCAGGGTGAGTCCCTTGGTAGGCAGGAGTCCAAGGGCAACACCCGTATTAACGCAAACCTGAAGGCCTATTGCGGTTGTAAGTCCGATTGCAACGAATGATCCAAAAGAATCCCGGCTATTTTTGGCAATTGAGATTCCCCTCCAGAAGATCAGCACATAAAGACCCAGGATAGTCAGAACGCCCAACAGTCCGAGTTCCTCTCCGATGACAGAGAAGATAAAATCGGTATGGGGTTCAGGAAGATAGAAGAGCTTCTGGTAGCCTTTTCCGATACCCGTGCCCCATATTCCCCCTGTACCAAAAGCCATGAGGGAATGGACAATCTGGTAGCCTTCATCCGCCGGATACTGCCAGGGGTTCAGAAAACTCATGATCCGTTTTATCCGATATTCTGCATTGACCATTAAATAATATGCTATGGGGATTATCAGAAACAATGACGCCAGCAGATGTGAAATGCGAACTCCCCCGGCAAAAAGCATGATCCAGAAAACGGCGCCTAAAATTACCGCTGAACCGAAGTCGGGCTGAATAATAATCAGAGCGGCAAACATGCCGAAGACCAGAACGTGGGGTAGAAAACCGACATAGAAATCCTTGAGTTTATCCTTTTTTCTATTCATGGAGTAAGCCAGATAGATTACCAGTGCAAAACGGGCAAACTCAGAAGGCTGAAAAGTAAAGCTCCTAAAGCGAAACCACCGTATTGCACCTCCTGCCGAATATCCAAATTCGGAAATCTGGATCGCAGCCAGGAAAACCAGCGCCAGGATAAGCAGCGGGTATGCCAAAGAACGCAAAAACCGATATGGAAAATGTCTGCAAATTACCAGGGCAACAACACCTATCAGAGCGAAAAATGCCTGTTTTTTTAAAAAAAAGTAGCCGGTACCAAACTTTTTTAAGGCCAGGGCGGAGCTTGCGCTGTAAACCAGTACAATTCCTATCCCCACCAGGAAAAGAACCGGAAACAGGAGCTTGACATCGTAATTAAGGGGCTGTCCGCGAACCGCCCGAAAATTTTGATTGTCGCTGGTTTTGCCTTTTTTCATTTCAGCCTAACCCGGACAAGCCGGAAATTCGGACTAATGCTCTTTAAGATTGTCTACCGCCCGGCAGAAAGCATCCCCACGCTCTGCATAGCTGCTATACATGTCAAAGCTCGAACAGGCAGGAGATAAGAGCACAATATCCCCGGGCTCTGCCGCATGATATGATAAAAGGACCGCATCCTCCATTGTGGATGTGGTTTGCGCTCCTCCCGTACAAGCATCCTTAAGAACAGATTTAATGCCATCCCTTGCTTCTCCAATAATGATCAGTTTTTTGGTGTGCTGATGCACCAGGTTCTTCAGTGTTTGAAAGTCTCCGCCCTTATCACGTCCGCCCATAATAAGAATTACAGGTTTGCTGAAGGCTTCAAGCGCTCTTGCCACTGCATCTACGTTTGTCGCCTTTGAATCGTCGAAAAAACTGACGTCATTAATGGTGGCGACATACTCTAGCCGATGGGAAAGCCCCTGAAAATCGTTCAGGGCTGATTGTATACCTTCTAAAGTCCCGCCGACAGCCAGGGCTGCAAGTGATGCCGCCGCCACATTTTCAATATTGTGTCGGCCCGGAAGGTTGACCCGGGAAAGATCAAGAGATCTTTTGGGGTTTTCTTTTGTGTGAATCGTTATGGACGGGGGAGTTTGCGAATCACCCCAACTTATGACCGCACCTTCCCGGGTTTCTTCCAGGCCGTTGCCCTGATGATAAAAGGGCAATTTCCTTGCTTTAAGATCTTTGCTTATTGAACGGACGAGCGGATCAGAGACATTAATGACAGCAGTGTCGCCTTCTTGCTGGTTTTCAAAGATCCGGCCTTTGGAACTGACATAGGCTTCAAAATCCGGATAACGGTCCAGATGATCTGCGCTAATATTCAGCAGAACACCGACTTTCGGCCTGAAGGTATCGATTGTATCGAGTTGAAAACTGCTGACTTCGGCTACAACGATTTCAGCTGATTCTCCTTTATCTGCGTAGTCGATCAAAGGGTTGCCAATATTTCCCCCCACGAAAACCTTAAGCCCTGAATTTTCGAGCATGTTGCCCAAAAGCTTGGTTGTTGTGGTCTTGCCATTGGTGCCGGATATGGCGACCAGGGGTTCCCGGATAAATCTCGCAGCAAGCTCTATCTCACCTAATATTGGGATTCCTTTTGCTTTGGCCCGTTTTATCGGCAGGATGGTATGGGGAACCCCGGGGCTTACCACGATAAGATCAGCACGTTCAAAAGTTTCAATGTTATGCTGTCCAAGTTCCATTGTGACGCCCAGTTTATGCGCCATGGGTGCCCAGGAGGCCAGCTCTTTTTCGCCGGCCATATCTGTTACGGTTACGTATGCACCTTTGTTCTTGGCAAACCGTGCCGCGGCAATGCCTGATACGCCGAGACCGACAATAAGAATATTTTTTTGAGCAAGATCCATTTTTATCTAATTTTCAGCGTACTCATAGAGAGTAGCGCCAATGCAATTGCAATTATCCAGAATCTGACAATGACCTTGGGTTCCGGCCACCCTTTGAGTTCAAAATGGTGGTGAAGGGGGGCCATTTTAAAGATCCTGCGGCCGTTTGTCATCTTGAAGAAACCGACCTGAAAAATAACGGATAATGTTTCAATGACAAAGATCCCACCGACCAGAACCAGCAGTATTTCCTGCTTTGTGATGACGGCCACGGTACCGATTGCTCCGCCCAGGGCGAGGGATCCGACATCCCCCATAAAAATTTGTGCCGGGTATGTATTGAACCACAGAAATCCGAGCCCGGATCCGGCCAGAACTCCGCAGAAAATGGCTATTTCTCCACTTCCGGCAACGTAATTGATCTGAAGGTAATCGGCGATCTTGAAATGTCCGGCTACATAGGCAAAGACCATATATGTGACCGAAGCGATGATTATAGGTCCGATTGCAAGACCATCCAGGCCGTCTGTGAGATTGACCGCATTTGATGTTCCGATAATAATAAGCGCAGCAAACGGTATATATCCCCATCCGAGATCCGGTGAAATGTTTTTAAAAAACGGTATGGTAACACAGGTGGAAAAGTCCGAACATGAGTAGACCAGGGCTCCAGTCACAGTTGCCAGGATTGTCTGGAGCAGAAATTTGTTTCGCCCTCTTAATCCCTTGTTCCGCTTTTTGATTTGCATGAGATAGTCGTCGATGAAACCGATACAGCCGTAACCTATGGTGGCCAGAAGGACTATCCAAATGTAGTAATTGGTTAAATTGGTCCAGAGGAGTGTGGAAACTGTTATTGAGAAAATGATCAGCGTTCCGCCCATTGTCGGGGTCCCGGCCTTTTTGTGGTGGGATTCAGGACCGTCTTCTCTGATATACTGTCCGATCTGAAGGTGGCTCAGTTTTCGAATAACCCAGGGCCCCAGAATAAAACAGATCAAAAAAGCCGTTAGACTGGCATAGATCGTCCGGAATGTAATGTACCGAAAGACATTAAAAACCGATATGGTTTCACGAAGCGGATATAGTAGGTGATATAGCATAATATAGTTATTTGTTAACTTGTTGTGTTAGTCGTCAGCCCAAGTCTTTAGTTTTTCCACGATCTCTTCCATGCGCATTCCCCTTGACCCTTTTACCAGAATCCAGTCGCCCGGGCCAAGCCAGCCTGTGATGCTTTCAAGAATCTCATCCTTGGCGCCTACAAAAATATCACGGGAATCCATATCTTCGTCCCGGGCGCCTGCCGCAACGGTTTCGGCGAACCGGCCAGTGACATAAAGCCTTGATATGTTTGACCTGGCGGATATTGAGCCGATCTCGCGGTGCATAGGCTCCGCATGATCTCCGAGTTCAAGCATATCGCCGGCAACAAGAACTCCCCTGTTATTTCCCTTTAATGAGTTTAGAGTCTTAATGGCTGCTGTCATGGAATCTGGATTGGCATTATATGTGTCGTCGATGATATTGATTCCTTTGCGAATTTTAAGGATATTCATCCTTCCCTGAACCGGCTCGAAATCTTCGAGACCCTCTTTGATTTCCCTGGCGGTTAGACCGAGACGATAGCCTACTGCTGCCGCTGCAAGTGCATTTGAAACCATGAATTCGGCCGGGGTTTTGAGATCGACGGAAATGGTTTCCGATGGCAGCACCAGGGTGAAAGAGAGCCCCAGCCCTTTTTTCCTTTTCGCCCGGGCTCTGACCACGGCATTTTCTGAGAATCCAAAAAGCAGGACATCCCTGGAGGTGTTATTCGCCAGCTGTAGCAGTCTCGGGTCATCCGCATTCAGGACAGCTGTACCGGCCGGCTTGATTTTTTCCAAAAGTTCGCCTTTGGCTTGCATGACCGCATCAAGAGAGCCCAATCCTTCAAGGTGAGCAGGACCGATGTTAGTAATTACCCCGACATCGGGTGAACAGATTTCTGCGAGCCGCCTAATTTCACCGGGTCTGTTCATGGCGAGTTCAACGACAGCCCACTTGTGGTTGTGGTTGAGATTAAGCAAAGTTAAGGGAAGCCCGATTTCGTTGTTTAAATTTCCGGTGGTCGACAGAGTGTCAAAGCACCGGGCAACGACTCCCGCGGTCATCTTCCGTGTGCTTGTTTTGCCGTTTGAGCCTGTTATGGCAACCACCGAAACATTTGATCGTTTTCGATTAAATGCGGCGAGGTCGCCCAACGCCCGGGTTGTGTCGTTTACTTTTACACAAACAACGCCTTTCTTTTGACATTCCCTGCCGGGCGGTTGATCGGCCTTGTTTTTGTTTATAATAAGGCCGCAAACACCTTGCCTGATGACATCGCCGGTAAAACTGTGGCCGTCATGGTCGTCTCCCTTAATTGCAACGAAGAGGTCATCCGCGAATATCCTGCGCGAGTCAATGGAGATTCCTGAGAAAGATTGTTTTATATCACCGCACAAGAGTTCTCCGCCTGTTGCCTCAAGGATTTCAGGAGTGGTCCATGGAATCGGATTTCGGGTTCCAGATTCCGATGTGTTCCGGGTTTTGAACTCGAAATTTTTAACCCTTGACTTGGATAGTGCTGTTTTTGCCTCTATTCTGTCATCAAAGCTAATATTATTGTTCCCTATGATTTGATACGTTTCATCCCCCTTGCCTGCGATCAGAACGGTATCGCCCGGCCGGGATGTCGTAATCGCAAGCTGTATGGCGGTTTTGCGATCAGGTTCGACAGAATATCCTTTTTTTTGAAAACCTGTTATCAGATCCGATGGCGAAAATGCGTGCGAGGTTGCTTTTTGCGTTCCAGGAAGGATCTGGTCAATGATTTCCATGGGCGGTTCTGTTCGGGGATTGTCCGATGTGATAATGGTGAGATCAGAGAGCATTCCAGCTATTTGACCCATTTTTGGCCGTTTAGCTTTGTCCCGGTCGCCGCCGCAACCGAATACGCAGATGATTCTACCAGGGGCCGTTGATTTTAAAGCAGACAGAACGTTTTCGAGAGCATCGGGAGTATGGGCATAATCAACATATACAAACCGCTCCATATCATTGGGAATAGGTTCAAGACGTCCGGGTACGGCGAAAACCGCTTCGATGCCGGCCTTGATGGAGTCGAGGGAAAGATCGAGCGCAACACCCACACCCGTGGCGCCGAGAATATTTTCCAAATTATGTTGTCCAACCAGGGGTGATTTGAATTCAAAAGTGCCGACCGGCGTAGAAATTATACCGTTAATACCGGTAAGGTCGTGTTTGAAACTCCGGGGCCAAATACTGTTATTGCTCGAAAAGCCCGTGGAAAGTACGGACGGTTTTCCGATGCTTGCTTCGAGTATCCTTATAAGTTCTTTTCCTCTTTCATCATTGTGATTGATTACCGCCAAAATCCGACCATTTCCGGATTCTGAACCGAGGATTTCCGTAAACATTCTTTTTTTGCAGGACCAATAGGAATTCATATCTCCGTGATAATCCAGGTGGTCATGGGTCAGGTTTGTAAAGACCCCAAGATCAAATCTGCAATTGCAAACCCTGTCAAGGTCAATGGCATGGGAAGTAACCTCCATGACAACATGGGTGATGCCGCTTTTGAGCATTTCCGACATGATCTTCTGGAGATCGAGGGATTCGGGCGTTGTCATGGGGTTTTTATACGTTTTCCCGGAATACCGGTAATTTAAAGTTCCAATGACACCGACATTGATACCAGCTTCTGAAAGAATACGCTCGACCAGAAATGCTACTGTTGTTTTGCCGTTGGTGCCGGTTATCCCGATTAGAGTAAGTTTTCCCGACGGGTTTGAATAGAACCGGTCCGATATTGCTGCAAGGGCCTTTCTGGAGTTTTCAACCTCTATGATTATGGATTCTCTTTTTACGGGTTTCTGAGTTACAATTGCTGATGCGCCCCTTGCCAATGCTTCATCAATATAATCATGGCCATCTGCTTCAAGACCCTGTATGGCAATAAACAGCCCACCCGGTTTAACGTCCTGCGCCCTGTAATGGACGAAGCCTATTTCAGGATCCGGCGACAGGTCATAGCGCATAGGATGTGGCGTACGTAGCCCTGTGTTCTTAATATCTACAATCTGTCCGTCGAGCTCTGTCCTGATGCCGTAAAGGCCTGTAGGTGTTATAGATTTTAGTAAACTCGAAAGCTTCATCCTCTTGCCTCGCTTCCCAGAGATACAATTAATCTGTTGGTTTTTCTCTTGGGCGGTATGTTCATATAGCTGAGGATTTTATGGGCAATCTTTCTGAATACCGGGGCAGCAACAATACTCCCGTAATGCTGTTCCTGAGGTTCGTCAATGACGACCAGAATCACAGCCTCCGGCTTTTCAGCAGGCACGAATCCGACAAAAGATGATATATATTTTCCATCGGAGTACTCGCCTTTTTCGTCGATTTTCTGGGCGGTTCCTGTTTTGCCGCAGACGGAATACCCTTCAAGGGCGGCCTTGACGCCGGTGCCGCCTTTGGTAATGACGGTTTGCATGATTCGCGATAAAGTCCGGGCTGTCTTTTCCGAGACAACCCTTCTGACATTTCGGGGCCCGAAGCTTTTTAGCAGCCGTCCATTCCGGTCGGTAATCGCCTGGACAATATAAGGCTTCATGAGAATCCCTTCATTGGCTATGGCAGATACAGCAGTGATGAGCTGGAGTGCGGATACCGAAATTCCCTGGCCGAAGGATATGGTTCCGGCATCAATCTTTGCCCATTGCTTAAAGGGCGAGAAGCTGCCGGCGGTTTCCCCGGGGCAGTCTATTCCGGTCTTTGTTCCGAAACCAAAATCACGCAGCGTTTTGTAAAGAGATTCAGGCCCTGTGATTTCGCTGACCTTGACAGCACCTATGTTACTTGAATGTTTGATGATCTGTTGTAAAGACAGCCATCCATACGGGCGGGTATCGTGAACAACCTCTTTTCCGATCTTGTAAGCTCCGTTTTCGCAATAAAATATACTGTTCGGCAAGCTGCTGCCGGATTCCATTGCCGCTGCCGCACTGAAAATCTTCATGGTTGAGCCTGGTTCAAAGGAGTCGGTTATGCTCCTGTTTCTCCATAGTTTTTTGTCGAAGTCATTAAAGGCATTGGGGTTGAAAAAGGGAAAGTGAGCCAGTGCCAATATAGCCCCTGTCTTGGGCGCCATTATGATTGCCGTTCCGGATTTTGCTGAAAATTCTGTAACCGCTTCTTCAAGTGCTTTTTCGGCAATGTATTGGATTGTGCTGTCAATGGTGAGGATAAGATTGTTGCCACGATAATTCGAAACTCTCCTTTTTTCAGCATCAAATCCGCGACCAAGAGCATCCTTTAGAACCGTGAATTTGAAGGTGGAACCTCTAAGATGGGCGTCATAATAGAATTCAACACCTTCTATGCCGTGGTCATCGATATTTGTAAATCCAAGAATCTGAGCAGCAAGCATTTTGTTGGGATAGAAACGGTTGTGTTCAGGTATGAAATCGATACCGGCAATTTTAAGATTCCTGACCGCTTCGGTTTCCTTCGGGGTGACTCGACGTTTAATCCATACAAACTTTTTGTTAGATGAAAGTTTATTAATAAGTTCTTTGCGGTCAATTTTCAAGATTCCTGCAAGTGATTTTGCCATTGCCTGTGCATCTTTAATTTGCGCAGGGTGGGCTGCAATTGATGTCACATCGACACTGACAGCCATTACCTTAAGATTCGTATCGTATATAGTTCCGCGCTTTTCGGAAGATTTGAAAGAGGCTTCGTATTGATTTGCTGCTTTTTGAGACAGCCAGGGACCGCAAAAAATCTGAAGATAAACCGCCTTGGCGCCAATTATCGTAAAAAAGAGGCTAAAGATCGAACCAATTATGATAATGCGAAATCTTATCTGTTTTTTCTCAACGGGTGTCATGGAATAATAATCACCTGCGCCGAAGTGGGCGTTGTCAGGCCGAGCTGGTTTTTTGCAATTTTTGCGATACGATCGGGTGATTTCAGACTTGCCAGTTCAACCTTTAAGTTGTTTTGTAAGTTTATATGCTCCTGATGATGATGAGCGGTTTTTGAAATTTCATATCCGATCCCGACACATTGGACCCGATACCAGGTATATATAAGGAGTTCAGCAATAAACATGGTCATGAAAATGATCCAGATCATGGTTGTCTTCTGCTTGCGGATATTTTTACGGGCTTTTCGTGCCATTATATTTTTTCAAGGGCTCTTAGTTTTGCACTCCTTGCCATGGGATTTATTTCAATCTCGTCTTTTGTTGGGCGCACCACTTTTTTCGTCAAAGAACGAACAATCTTTTTTTGAGCGCAGACACATTTCGGAAAGTCGGGTGGACATACACATGTCTTTTCCAGTGCCTTTATTCGATGTTTTACAATTCGGTCTTCAAGGGAGTGAAAAGATAGAACGCAGAGACGGCCTTTGGGGTTTAGGAGATCCGCAACGTTTTCCATGAACAAATCGAGTCTTTCAAGCTCTTTGTTGACAGCGATTCTAAGCGCCATGAACACTCGTGTAGCGGGATGAATTTTTTGATTAAATGATGCTTGCTTAGGCACAGCATCACATACGATTTGTGCCAGCAGTGCACTCGATCTGATTGCTTTGCGCTGCCTTTGTTTCACTATTTTTTTTGCTATTTGCCCTGCCCAGCGTTCTTCTCCGTATTCTTGAAAAATTTTTTTTAGGCTTTTTTCCTCCATTCTGTTGATTAAATCTTCAGCTTTTGTACTCGCCTCTAAGTTCATCCGCATATCGAGCGGTTCGTCTTTATTGAAACTAAAGCCCCGACCGCTCGATTCGAGTTGATGAAGTGAAATTCCAAGATCAAGAAGAATGCCGTCCACCGCAGCAATTTTCAATTGACTAAGGAGCTCGGGAAGATATACAAAGTTGTCGTGAAAGAGGTGTATGGCTAAATCGAACGGTTTCAGAACCTTTGTTGCGTTTTGGATCGCATCAATATCTTGATCTATGCCTATAAGAACCCCATCCGGGACAATTTTTTCACAAATAGCCCTGGCATGCCCCGAGCCCCCAAGGGTGCAGTCAACATAGATTTTGCCCGGTTTACAGTTAAGGTAATAGAGCACTTGGGGCAGCATTACAGGGATATGTTTGAACGGCATGGAATTAGAGTCCTAATTTTGCAATTTCGTTTCTTACGTCCTCCTTTTTCATGTCTTCTTGTAGATGCATGTTTTCCATTTCCCACTTTTCACGTGACCAGATTTCAAAATGATCGAGGACGCCGATAAGTACAATTTCCTTGTCAAACTCTGCATGCTCTCTCAAGATCGGCGGTATCAGGATACGATCCTGTTTGTCGCAGGAACATTCAAATGATCCTCCAATGAAGACCCTTCTGAACCGGCGCATGCTCTCGCTTTTTTCGGCCAGGGACAATATGCGGGTTTCAATATTACGCCATTCCTCAAACGTATAGGCAACAAGTCCCCCGTCCATCCTGGAAATCATTACACCGTTTGATCCCCCCGCCTTGATGACGTCACGGAACCTGGCCGGGATTATTATACGTCCTTTTGAATCGATGGTATGAAATGAGCTTCCTCGGAACATATTTCACCAATTATAACCACTTTAATCCACTTTATCCGGATAAAAGTACATTTTTTAATGTATGTCAAGAAAAAAATGCAAAAAATTAATATTTTTTATAATAATTCACAAATGTTAAAAGTATAAATGCAACTTTATTCAAAGTGGAGTATAGTGGATATATAAAAAAGACCAAAGCTGCAGTTAACAATCCTTTGACAAAAAATAAATATCAGGTATGAAATATTGGCGAGTCAAAGCGAGAAATTGGCTTTGACATGGAGAAAAAACAGTTCATGGAATATTTGGAATTTCATGGGACGTATGCGGATATACCGGTGGATGTCATTTTGGCGGCCTGGGAAAAGGCATATGAAAAGGATCGCGTCAGGAAATGGATTGACAATTTAGAAAAATACTGTAATGCGGTTTCAAAATGAGGAATTCGGGTTAACTGGAGGAATTCAGTGGGCAAGCGAAAATTAATGCTGGGAAATGAAGCAATAGCGCGAGGGCTGATGGAAAACGGTTGTGTTATGGCAACGTCATATCCGGGCACTCCGGCTTCCGAGATTCTGTCTTCCTTTGTTTCCTTGCAAAAAGAAGGCTCAGATTCAAGGCATGCCCAGTGGGCGGTTAACGAGAAAGTCGCCTTTGAGATTGCCTATGCCGGCAGCATGACCGGGCTGCGTTCAGCGGTCAGTATGAAGCAGGTTGGATTAAACGTGGCATCCGATCCTCTTATGAGCGCTGCATACCTTGGCGTTAAGGGCGGATTTTTAGTGGTCAGCGCTGATGATCCGGGACCGCACTCTTCACAAACAGAACAGGACAGCAGGCTTATGGCGATGATGGCAAAGATACCTGTGCTCGATCCGGACTCCCCCATGCAGGCAAAAGAGATGGTGGCTATGGCCTTTGAGCTTTCGGAGACCTTTGAAATTCCGGTAATGCTGCGTCCGACCACAAGAGTTTGTCATGCTCGCCAGGATATTCTGCTGGGAGATATCCAGCCGTGCGAAAGAGAAGTTGATTTTCAAAAGGACCCGGCGCGTTGGGCAGCAACGCCTAAATTCCGTTTTCATTTGCATCAGGAGTTGGAGAAAAAACTTAAAGCCCTTTCCTTTTACCAGAAAACTGCGCCGATCAGGCTCAATGTCGAGACAACTGCTCAAAAAGCTGTGGTTGTATCCGGTGTCGCGGCAGCCCATACCCAAGAAATAATGAAAGATCTGAACATTTGGGACGTCATCCCTCTGTACCAGGTACTGCAGCCGTATCCTCTGCATGCGGAATTTATCTCACATTTGATCGATACCTATGATGAAATTCTGGTTATTGAAGAGACAACCGGTGTCATTGAGATGCAGCTGGCGGATCGGCATTCTGTCAAGGGGAAGTTGACGAATTCTGTGCCGATGGTTGGAGAACTTCTACCTGAAATCATTCAAAAAATCGTCAGCGAATTTGCCGGTGTTTATACAGAGAAAATTGATCTGCCATCCGAGCCTGGAATACGGCCGACGCTCTGTGCGGGCTGTCCGCATCGTGCAAGCTTTTTCGCTATCAAGAAGGCAGCACCAAAAGGAATATATACCAGCGATATTGGTTGTTATACCCTCGGATTAAACCTTGGTGCGGTTGACACCGTACTTTGCATGGGGGCTGCCGTCAGCCAGGCCGCCGGATTTTATCATGCCTACAAAAATGAAAAAAAACGGCCGGACATTGTGGCGACCATTGGAGATTCCACATTTTTTCATGCAGGGGTCCCGGCCCTTATCGATGCGGTGGTTCAGAAGGTGCGTTTTGTTCTGGTGATTCTTGACAACCTGACCACAGCCATGACCGGCAATCAGCCGACACCCGCCAGCGGGCTGGGCGCCGGGGGAGAGTCGCTCGATTCTGTCGATATAAAGACGCTTGTTGAAGGATGTGGAGTGAAATTTTGCAAAGAGGGTGATCCTTACAATCTGGAAGAATTTATACCTCTGGTTAAAGAGGCCGTAAAATACAGCAGGGAGTACGGACCGGCAGTTGTAATATCAAGGCATCCATGTCTTATTGACCGGCTTTGGAAAGACAGGTCCGAACAGCCGTATATTCAGGTTGAAGTCGACGATACCTGTGATGGTTGTGCTTTTTGCATCAATCATTTTGAATGCCCTGCGCTTATTTTTAATGAAGCGGAAGAAAATGTTAGTATTGATCCCATCCTGTGTAGCGGATGCGGTGTGTGCATACACGTATGTCCCAAGAAATCGATTAAGGAAATAAAATGAATTAACATAAAATCGGAAGTAGAGCAAATCCATGAGACAGCAGATCGTTATCAGCGGCGTGGGCGGTCAGGGCGTCATTTTTGTCACGCGTCTTCTGGCAGAAGCGGCAATCATAAAAGGGTTTTCAGTCTTTACGTCGGAAACCCACGGGATGGCCCAGAGAGGGGGAACGGTTTTATCACACCTTAAGGTGGGAAGTTTTTCAAGCCCCCTGATACGACCATTTAAGGCAGACGGTTTGTTGGCCTTAAAATCGGAAAGCTTAGCCCAGCATGGTTCTTATCTGAAACCAGATGCATGGGCAGTGGTGAACAGTTCTAATCATGTCACGCCGAAAATTGACTGGCCTGTCTTTACAGTTGATGCAGATAATCTGGCAATGAAAATAAAAAACCCAAAGTCCGTCAACCTGGTTCTGCTGGGTTATACCATGGCCGTAATCTCGGAAAGCTTTGAAAACAAGTTTTTTTGTTCTATAGATGATGTCAAGACTGTTCTGGAAAATCGACTGGCAGATAAAAAGGAGATGCTTGGTGCTTCCATAGAAGCAATCGAGACGGGATATTATCATAGAAACTCGAAACTCGTATAATTATAGTTTTCGTGCTTTCGCGATAAATTAATTTTTAGGTTCCGGTTTATAGGTGTTAGGTTTTTACCAGTTCCGACAGTTAAAGGAGAATATCATGAGCTTTATTCCTTATGATTTAACTGAAGATAAATTAAAAAAGATTCAACTGGAAGGTCTTCAATGGACAGTTGCCCATGCATACGACAATTCACCTTTTTACAGGGAGAAAATTGGAAATGCCGGCCTAAAACCCGAAGATATCCGGTCTCTTGAAAGTATCGAACATCTACCTTTTACAGATCAAGATGACCTTCTGAAAGAATACCCCTTTCCATTACGCGCGGTTCCTTTTGAAGATATTATTCGGATTCACGCATCTTCGGGGACTACCGGTAAGCGCAAGGTACTATGCTACACACAAAAAGATCTTGATGTATGGGCCGATATTTTTGCCCGGTGCTATGAACTTGCGGGCCTTACTCGCGAAGATCGCGTGCAGATAGCAGTGGGATATGGATTGTGGACTGCTGGTGTCGGGTTTCAGGCAGGCTGTGAACGGTTTGGGGCTATGGCTGTGCCTGTTGGCCCTGCCAATGCTGAAATGCACTGTGAAATGATGATAGACTTGGGCACCACTGTTTTCTGCTCCACGGCTTCCATGGCACTGCTCATGGCCGAGGAGATTCATAAACGCAATCTTTTGTCCAGGATAAAAGTAAAAAAGATTATCATGGGTGCAGAACGCCACAGTGATGCCATGAGAACGCGTATCAAGGAACTGATGAATGTGGAGCATATTTTTGATATATATGGCTTAACAGAACTATATGG
>SDBS01000907.1_pt1 | contig 29767 bp, 39 predicted proteins | sample 2277091 | NCBI WGS metagenome assembly SDBS01 (sample SAMN10404972, study PRJNA504765) | marine sediment metagenome | isolation source: marine sediment core GS10_PC15, 163 cmbsf | place: Arctic Ocean: Southern Knipovich Ridge | collected 2010 | reverse complement strand
TTTTAATTGTTATATCTGAAAAAGCTCCTGTCCAGCAGGATGCTAGTTTCATGTCAGTTATTTTTAGGAGAAAATTTTCAATTGCAGCTCCTGTTTGCTGTTTGGTATATTTGTCTGCTCTTTTATTATACATTATTTTAATTTTCTTAGGGTCAGAGCAAACAACCACAAGCACGCGTGCGGTTTTAATAAAAGGCTGTTGGCAAGCTTGTGCTATTTTATTTATTAATTCTTCATCTTCAACTATAATAAATTTAAGAGAAAATAAGTTTCCTGCTGCAGGAGCTAAGCTTGCTGCTTCAACTGCATCAATTATTTTGTCATATTTTGGTTTTTTATCTGAGTAGTTTCTGATTGATGCTCTTGTTTTAATTACATTATTGAAGTCCATGTTTTTTTATAGAATTGATTATATAAAAAGGTTTTGAGTGAAAGCGTTCCCGGGAGGACTCGAACCTCCAACCTTTCGATTAACAGTCGAACACTCTACCAATTGAGCTACAGGAACATAATTTTGTTAGAATAAATTAATATTTAAAGTTATTTATTTGATATTTTTTATTTATAATGCTACAAATATTAAGTTCTGTTGATAAGTAGTTTGCATTCTTTTTTGTTTGCTTAAGCATTTTATCTTTCGCGCTTAATCATCTCTTCTTTAAAACTTTTATTCTTGTAGAGATATTAAGATAAATAATATTATTTTATTTATAATTTAATGAATATTAAATTATGTAGATGAAAGTAGATCTATAGTATATTGTATAATTATATTTTTAAAGAACTTTTTATTTTTTATATTATGGATGTTTTAATTGGCGGAATTGGAGGGACAGGGACTAAAATAAAATCTTTGTTTGGAGAATTAGATTATTCTGGAATAAATTATCATTTATGCCCTACAATTGGAGAATCTAAAAAAACTATTGAGAAATTATTAAAATTGGATTTAATGATCTTAAGTGGATGGGAGGGTTGTGAATATACTGATTTTTATAAATTGTCTGTAGATAATCCTAGAATCTCCTCCATTTTATTAATTGCAGATTGCCATCAAGGAGCTATGAATCAATTTGCAAATATTCATCCTCCAAGTTATACTTGTTACTTTGGGGAACTCGAACGTTTTAATAAAGAAAGAATAGATGCGATTCTTAATGGAAAAAATTTAGATTGGAGTCTTTATTAGTTTATTCCAAATCCATCTTCCCTCTCAATCTTTCCTTCTTTCTCTCTCTTTCTAATCTTCCATAAACATGCCCTTGTTTACTTCCTTGAATTAAAGAAGTTAGGGCTTGGATAGCATATTCTATTTCTTCTGCGTCGCCGATAATTCCTATTTGGTTGTCTTTTAGTGACATTGCACAATTTGTTAATTTGTTTAAAGTTTTTAAGGTTCTTCCATGAGTTCCTATTATTCTCCCTCTTATTTCTTCCAAATTATGTTTTTTTGTTATGTCTTTAATATTTAGTGTTTGAAGTATTATATTTTCATTTTTTAAGAGCAATGCTCTTTCGATTGAAAACCCTAAATTAACTGCCTCAATTACCCGAAGTGCAGTATATTCCTTTTCTGGTTTGCCATTAATAAATAGGTTTTTTCCTTTGTTTGTTATTTTAACTTTAAGTTCTGATTCAAGTTCTTTCTTGTTTCGAAGGATTTTTCGTAGGTATTCTGTGTGGGTTTGTTGCATAGTAAACTATATAAACACAAGTTTAAATGCTTTTTTATGAGAGTTTTGATATTAGATAGGCATAATTTAGGGGCTATGTTAGCTAATGCTTGGAAAAAGATTCTTTCTGATAGATATGGGCATGATGTAGATTATGAAATGTTTTTAAGAGAATGCAACACCCCTTTATCTGAATATAGTGCGGTTATTGCACATCCAATAAAAGAGGATTTTAAACCTTTATATGATGAGGCAAATAATAGGAAAGATTTTAGATTGATATTTTTTAATACAAAAACTCTTGAGAATATAAATCCAAGTGATGAATTCAAGAACAATAATGTATTTTTTGAACAATTTCCAAAAGTTTCTTATTTAGATAAACTAATTAGAAGTTAAAACTCTACTCATTCTAACACTTTTGTTTTATATTATTTTATCAAGGATTATTTTATCTTTAAATCTTCCTCTTTTTTTGGCTTTATCTTCTCTGATTTTATTAATTTTCTTTTTATTAAAATTCTTGAAATCAGAAATAGCATGTATAACTTCTAATATGTCTGCGAATTCTTCTTCATTATCTTCTTTTAGGAACTCATTAACTTCTTCTTTAAGCTTTTCTTTTAGCTTTTCCCAATATTCTTTATCAGAAGCAATGTGTGTAATTGGGGTTCTTTTATCTTGTTTTATGATTTCAGGTATTTTGTCTCTAATTAGTTTGTTGTATTTCATGTTTTTAGAACTCACCTTCTATGTCCTTCAAAAATCCTTTTCTTTTCAGCCATTCAACTGCGGCAGGAGTGTATTTGAATATGACATCTCCTCTTTTATCTGCGTCAAATTCCCAGGGTTTTACTATGACAGCATCTTCTGGGCGTATCCACAATCTTCTTCTTAATGCTCCTGGAATACGGCAATTCCTTTGTTTTCCATCGAGGCACTTGACAATCATTCTATTTGCACCAACTCTTTGCTCAACTATTCCCAAAACCTCGTTGTCTCTTGGGGTTCTAACTCTTATTATAGCTGGTTGTTCAAATGTTTTGGGTTTATTTCTTTTTGTTTTATCTTTGAATTTTTTATGAAAAGCCATGTTAATGGGTGTTGATTTTGGTTTAAAAAAGCTTTTATTTATAATTTTTTAACCTATAATGCTTAATTTTTAGCGCTTAATTTCAGTAGATTTAGCGCAATATTTTTGAGAATTAGTAGTTATTCATAGAATAGTTAAAGCAAAATCAAAGCGAGAGGGATATTTTGGATTTTTATGATTCCTTTCTCGTCTATTACGCCTGCTTCAAGAGCTGTTTGTACTGCTTCTTTGCCCACAATATTAAAAATAGCATCTTCTTCCTGCATTTTTTTAAGTATTTTTATTATTTCCTGTTTGTTTTTTTCTTCTCCTTTAAAAAAATTAGGCCTAATTTCTATTTGTTTAATGCCTTGTGTGAAAGTTTTTCCTATTAAGTTTGTGTCTGCTAATGCTACCATAGTTCTATATGCTTGATGAATTTTGATTTGCATTTCGTATGAAAACCTACGGTTTTCCTAACAAGTCACCTTTCCCTTGATAGTCAACTTTCAGTTGTTATTTATTTTTCCATATTTATAATCTTACAAATTATTAAGTTATGCAGATGACTTTGATAAGCTCTCTTATGAGTAGCTTAAACGTCTCATCTTTTGAGCGCAATATTTGAGAGAATTAGTAGTTCTTTTTATAGTTTTTGATACTAAATTAATAAAATTAAAAAATAAAAATTTACTTTGTTATTCCGCCCATTCTACAAACTGTTATTCCGCAATTAGGGCACTTTCCCTTTGCTATTTTAGTGCCTCTCTTGGTTTTAGATTCTTTTGGTTTTTGTATTTCCACTTTCTTTTTACACTTTACACAGTATCCTTCAGTTGCCATTTTTACCTCCTTGTGTTTAATTATTTATTATAAGCTAAATACCACAGGGTTTTTGTATTTTTAAAGGTATTTGTTGTGTATTTTATGTGTTTTTAAGGGGTTTATCTAAATCTGATTAATTATTAAGCTCTATTACGAATAGCTTAAGCAACTCATCTTTCGCATGTAATATTTTGTATGATTAGTGATATTTATAAAATTATTAACTAATAGTGTGGAACTAATGGAAGAATTCTTTGTATTTTAGGGAGTGTTACTTCTATATATTGGGTTTGTTTTTCTAAATTTGGATTACTTCCTTTTAACTCTGTGATAATATTATTTAACCCTTTTATCCATTCACTAGGGTCTATATTAAAATAGTCTTGTATGCTTGCTAAACCAAAATTTTTTCTTATTTTTTTAATTCCTTTTTCTATCATGATCATTCTCCATGAAAGGTCTTCATAATTTTCTTGTTTTCTTAAGCGTATTCCTTCCCATAGTCCTAAATGCATGCTAAGTATATTAACTAAAGCTTGTCTCCCTCTTGAATAAGATGTAGTTATTGGCATATTTAATAATTAATTTTGTCTTATATAAATTTTATTATATTAGAATTAAATCTTCGCCCTCACACTATGTTTAGCTCCGCAAGCTAAACAATGCACAAAAGTAAATCTGTCTTGTTTTATAAGTTCTGTATCAGGCTTTCCACACTCTCTACATGTAACAAATTCTTTAACATATTGCTCAATTTTATCATTAATTTTTTGAGAAGAAATTTTTCTTTGTAAGATAACTCTATTTCCTTTTATTGCGCCAGATGTTGCTAATTCTCTTAAAAGAAACTTGAGAAGGTGGTTTTGGTCTCTTCTTAAATAGGAAGCTATTTGCTGCAAATTTGTAAGAATTGTTTTTGTTCCTTCTGCATGCCCTTGTATTTTTGGAATTTCAAATCTTTCAGACTTTCCAGTAATTGGCTTGATTTCTTTGTATGCTTGGTCTAAGAGTTTGTTGTATGGTTCCATTTTGTTTATTATGTTTTATATTTATAATCTTACAAATTATAAGTTATATAGATGAGTTCGCTTGCGTTCTTTTGTTTGCTTAAGTACTCATCTTTCAAGCGTAATATTCTTGTAAGTTAGTGATATTTATAGAAATTAGAGATAAAAGGGGTTTTTAAGATTATTGAATATTGCTTTGATGCAAAAATTCCTTTATTGGCATTCATAAGGAAAGACTGTTTCTGGTTTTGTATTTTCTAATTTTATTGATTTTAAATAATTAGAAAGCCTTTGTTTAACATCAGAAAGAGTTAGAGAAACGTTATAGAATATATCGCTGCCAATTAAATATTGTTTTAATAAATTATCCTTCTTTATATTGACAATATCAACAACTCTCTCTTTCAAATCTTGTGATAATTCTATGAATACTGGCTGTCTTTTAGTAGTGTGTGTATGATTTCCAATAATCCCTAAGGTAACAAAACTTAAACCTTCATTAACCTTTTCTATTTCCTCAATTAATCCTGATGTTCTTTGTTTCCCCATAAAAATTAGTAGAATAAGGGGTTTTTAAGATTATCCCAAATACCTCACCCTCCCGGGCTTTGGCTCATAGATTATGCCTTCTTCGAGAAGTTTTTGGATTTCCTGGCTGATTATTTCTGGCTGAGATTTTATATTCATGATAATCTCTTCTTTATCTATACCCTGGTTTTTCTCTGCTTGTTTTATTTTTTCAATTATTTCATCTCTTAAAACTTTAATTTCTTGCTTTTGTTGCGGGTTTGGCTGCTGAGGAAAAGATTTTTCAATTTCAAGTTTTCTTACTAAAAGATATCTTGGATCTATTTTTTTGATTATTTCCGGAAGAATGTAAAGTTCTTGATTAAAAGACCGGATTGTGCCTATAATTACTAAAGTATCTCCCTGAGCCATATCCTTGAATTTATTAATATCTTCTCCAAACAATCTTGCTCTTATTTGCCCGCTTCCATCATCCAGAGTAATTGATGCAAATCTTTTTTCTCCTTCTGATTCAAATTTATCAACAACATTGGCGATTATATTTGTTCTTACAATTCTTTTATCTCCGAGTTCTACAAATTGCAGTCTTGGATTCGGGTTTTCAGATTGTTCAAAAATCTGATTTGCTCTGAGTAAATCTCCGATTCTTAGTTTGTAAGCTGTTTCTCTTTTAAATTGGTCTGGCATTTTTTATTTTATTTATTACTTATAATTCTACAAATATTAAGTTCTGTGGATGAGTTTGTTTGTTTTCTCTTTGTTTGCTTAAGCTCTTTTAGGTTTGCTTAAGCATCTTATATTTCGAGCGTAATATGCTTATGTACTAGTGATATTTTAATTATGTATTGAATTATGAAAAATGTTTTTTAAAGATTTATGTGGTTGAAGTATAGAAAAGTATTTATATAGAATCATTTTTCTTAATATAAGATGAACAAACGCACACTAATGTCAATTGTGGCAGCTGTAGGTATTGCTGGAGGAGCTTTAGTTGTCTCACAAGTTGATTTAAGTAGATTTAAAAACGCTACTAACATCGTTACTTCTTCTAGTGTTGACTTAGGAAGAACAGTAAGTAGGACACAATTGAGAACTGCTTTATCAAACGTAGCAAATGATATGAGTTATGATATTAATTTCAATGAAGTTTATAAGAAAGGTTATAAATTGGGATCAGTTGAGGAAACAAGCATTTATCAGTGGACTAAGGTAAATGTATCAATTGGACCAATGCGAGGGATTAAGTTAACTATATTTGGTGATGCAGAAGCGGGTCTTGCTATTAGACCTTCAGGACTTGCATCAAATAAAGAGATTAAACAATATCTTAGTACACTTTCTAATTATCTATCAGAGCAATAAATAACCATAACTTCTATTCCTGTTGCCCTTTAATCTATTTGCCCCGAAAAATTGTATTTAACATAGGGGATTCCTAATTCCTATGAGCTCTCTGCTGATTGAAACTAACATAAGATTACCAATAGTTTATTATTGATAACATCCTAATTTGAGGTATTAAATAGATTTTTCTTTCAAATCAACTGCACAAAACCTGATTTAGGCTGGAAAATATCGCCTGTTTTTTTGAGGTTTTGGATAGCTTCTTCAAACTCAATGTCTGAAATATTTGTGCTTAATTCTTCCTTTAAAATATCAAAAGGAATCATTTTCCCGTGTTTTTCTTCTAGCTTTCTGATTGTTTCTCTTACAAGAAGAATTTTGTTTCTTTGACTTGAGCTAACACCTACGGTAAATCTGTCTATATCAAAAGTTTTTGTTTCAGGGTCATAACCAACCTGCATTAGATAATATTTCATTAGTCTGATTGCTACTTCTGCATCTTGTTTTTCAGCTTTATTACTTAGTCTTGTTTTTGCATGAGCTTCACTAAGCCTTACTAATGCTTGTAATTGTCTTGCAGAAATTGGTACTGAGCGCGAATCACCAGAAGTTTGCAAATTTCTTAGTTTAACATAAAAATTTTTTATTTCACTTACTGCCTCATCTGTTAGCTTTGGCTTGATTTTTTGTTTTGCATAAGCAACATATTTTCTAAATAAATCCCTTTCAATATCTGCTTTTTGCTCTTTTAGCTGGTGTATTTTCAGGACATGAGTTGCAATAGCATCATCTTGCTGTTTGTTAGGGATGTCTCTTAAAATAAAAATAAGGTCAAACCTGTTAATTAGTGTTGGTGGGAGGTCAATTTGTTGTGTAATTGACTGCAAAGGCTCAAACCTGCCGTATTTTGGGTTTCCTGCTGCTAAAACAGAGGTTTCTGCCATTAAACTTGCCTGAACATTAGCTTTTGAGATTGTGACAGTTTGTTGCTCCATTGCCTCGTGCATTGCGCTTCTGTCTGAATCATCCATCTTTTCAATTTCATCAATACATAAAATACCTTTATTTGCAAGAACTATTGCACCTGCTTCTAAAGACCAGCCTTTTAAAAACTCATCTCTGACAACTGTTGCTGTTATTCCTGCTCCTGTTGCTGATTTTCCTACAATGTATCTTCCTTTTGGGGCAATATCTGAAATAAATTTTAGTGTGACACTTTTAGCAACTCCTGGGTCTCCAATAAGAAATAAATGGATGTCTCCTCTTAAAAGAGACCCGTCATAAGCTATTTTTTTCATTCCTGAGAACATTTGTAAAACCAGAGATTCTTTAATTTCTTCATAACCCCAGATGCTTGGGGCAATACTGTTCCTTAGTCTATTGAATAAATTAGGGTCTGCTGCCAATTCCTGGATTTGTCTTTCGTCTTCTTCATTAATCTCAAATTCTTCATAAGTTGTTTCTAATGGGATGAGGTTATTAGCCTCTATTGCTAAATCAAACCTGGTTGAGATTGCTCCTGTTTGTAATGGGACAGGAACCTCTTTTAAAATCCCTAAGACTCTTACTTTGCTTCCTGGAGTTGTCCTTTCTTCCATTTTAGGGTCTACTAAATCTTCCCTTAAAAATACACTCATTCTTCTTGGCTGCTCTCCCCCCATTAAGGTTTCTGGGGATTCTTCAATAACTAATCTCTGAGCATCCACCATAGATTTGCTTATTAATTTAAATTGTCCTTTTCTTCCGCAACTGCACCGGCTGGGCTCTCTGAATTTTCTCTCAATTTGTAAAACAGAAATAACTGTTCCACAAGAAGGACATTCAAATTTTGCGTTAACTACCTGCGGTCTTACTTCTGAAGCTTGTCTTACAAGGCCTTCAAAATAAATTAATTGATTAAGATGTTCTGCGCGAATTGTTCTTATCCTGACTTTTTGGGTTTCGGGGAGAGTATTAAATCTTATTCTTGGGTTTTTAATAAGTCCTGTTTCTTCTAAAGCTGTTTCAAGAATCTGGAATACTTCTTCAGGAGCACTTATTAATGCTTCAGTTAGTATTGGAGAATGAGAAGCAAGGTCATCAAAATCTATAAAAACAACCCTTTTACCTTTTCTTATACTTTTACCTATTTCTTTTTTATAAGTTGAGAAAAAACCTTTTGCTTCAATTATAAGTTCTTCAGTTCCTTTTTCTGGCATTTTTGGTTTTGTTTTTTATTTATTTTATTATTTTTATATCCATAATACTTATCCGATAACTTAGGGGTTCTCATCTCTCGAACTTAAGTATATCATTTTTAGCACTTAATCATCTCATCTTTCGAGCTTAATATTTTATAGATTAGTGATATTTTAATTAATTATTTTTCCTCCTTTTACAATGTATATAAAACAAGAATGGTTTGATTTATAAATAATTAGTTGTTTTGTAGGATATGATTAGAAATATGTTATTCAGACAAATGAAGTGATGGGGGGTTATTTTATTAAGGAGATTAATGAGTTAGCTTTTTCTTGGAAGTTTTTGTCTGCTTTACCTTTTGCTTTAGCACTTTCAATAAGTTCATTTATTTTATCGCTTGGAAGGTTTGTTTTCCCAAGATATACAAACATATTAGTGAAGGCCCCCCCTATAATCTTTTCTGCAGTTTTAATTGATGTATTATCATCTGAAAAAGAAGGATTTATGTTTGAGTTATTAGCACTATAATTTAGAACCCCTCTATTAGGAATATATAATCTATCTTCTGAATCCTGAATACGTGTTACTGCTTTATACTTATGACACTCCATTTTTTAGTTAAAAAAGTTTAGTTTAAAAGAATTATTATATTTTAAAATATATTATTTATTCCTATTAGCCTCTCTAATTCTTTTGATTAACTGCTCCATTGAGTCATTTAATTGCTGGTTGTTTTTTGTTCCTGTGCATACTAACTTTCCGTTGCTGAATAAAAGGAAAGTTGCATTTGGCTCAACTAACTTGTAAACCAAACCAGGGAATTGTTCTGGTTCATATTCTGTGTTTTCTAATTCAAGAGCAAGGAAATTAAGATTTAGAGCCATATTTATACTTCCTGAAGCAACTATGTTTTGAACTGTGATTTTAGGTTTATCTGTAATTTTAATATTTATTTTTTTCAGTGTTTTAATGACCTGTTCAATAACTAATTTAACTTGTGCAATTGATTTTGTTCCTGTGCATACTAAATTTCCTGAACTAAATACAAGAACGGCTGATTTTGGCTGTTTGATTCTTAGAACCAAGCCTGGAAATTGCTCTGGATTATATTCTGTATTTTGTATTGTTTTTGCTAATTTTGTTAAGGGAACATCTTTTCCTAAAGAAGCTGTAGCAACAATATTTTGTATTTTTAAAGAAGTTTTTTGTTTTGTTGTTTTTTTAATTATTTTTGTTTTTTTGGGCATTTTAATATTATATTTTATTTTTTATCTATATTCTTACAAATTTTAAGTTCTGTTGTGAGAAACTTAAGCAACTCATCTTTGGACGTAATATTTTTTTGAGTTATTGATATTATTTATTGAGTTATTACTTTGGAATAATTAGTAAAGTTTATAAAGGAAAAGAGGAGTTTGGGTTTTTAAAGTTTTGGGTAGTCAGAATTTTGTCGACGGGAAGAAAAATTAATACATAACCTTTAACTCATGCCTTTCATAATCCTCTGTGATTTCTTTTAAAGTTGCAACATCTTCTGCTCTTCTGTCAGGTCTGAGCTGGATTATTCTTGGAAATCTTAATGCAAATCCTGATTTATAGGTTGGTGAGTGCTGGATGTTTTGGTATCTAATTGTTACTACAATTTTGGGTTTGATGTCTACTTTTCTTCCGTGCTCTTTTATTATAAAGGGTTTGAGTTTTTTTGTTAGTTCTGTAAATGAAAGTCCGAGTTCTTTTTTTTCTTTTAATCCTGATGATTTTCCTATTTCAAGGAATTTGTTTGTTTTATCATCTTTGCATGATAAAGTGAATGAAGCTAAGGAGCCTGCTCTTTTTCCTTTTCCATATTCTCCTCCTGTGATGACTAAATCAAGCTCGTTTTCAGCTGGCTTTAGTTTTAGCATATGTCCGACTCTTGCTCCTGGCTGATATTTTGATTTTAAGTTTTTAATCATGACTCCTTCTTGATTGTCTTTTAATGCCTGCTTGTAAAATTCTTTTACTTTTTTTTCATCACTTGTTATTAATTGATGTGCTGTTTTAAGGTGAAATCTTTTGTTCTTGATTATTTTTCTTAAGAGTTTTGTTCTTTTTTCAAAGGGCTCGTCAACTAATGATTTTCCATTGTAGTATAATAAATCAAATGCGTTAACTTCTATTGGAAGTTTTTTGACTAATTCTGGAATATTATGTTTTCTTTTGATTCTTTGGGAGACTGCCTGAAAAGGAGTGTATTTTTTTGTTTTTCTGTCAAAACCAACTGCTTCTGAGTCAATTATAAATGATTTGGTTTTGATGTGCTGTTTGACATACTGAACAACTTCTGGGAATTGGGCAGCAACATTATCTAATCTTCTTGTGAAAATTTTTATGTTTCCCTGCTCATCTTTATTTATCATCATTCTAAAGCCGTCATATTTATATTCGAAACAAGCAGGCTTGCCAACTCTTTTGAATCCATCTTCAATGTCTTCTGCTTTTAGTGCTAACATTGCTTTTAATGGGTGCCCGGGGGTTAAGGTGATTGATTTTAATGCTTTTGCTCCTTTGCATGCTTTTTCAAATACTAATGCAAAATCAGTTGCTTTATCATATGCATTTTGGATAAGATTATAATTTTCTTTATTTTTTTCTAAACAAGCCCATACAATTGCATCTCTTATTGTTCCAGAAGCTACTCCTATTCTTAATTTGTTTAATAAGGTTCTGATTATGTATTTTGCTTCTATTGCTGAAGCAGAGGTTAAGAGTTCTGAGATAAGGGAGAGTTTTTTATCTACTGTTCCTTTGCCTTCTAGTTCTGGAAGTTTTTGCAGATTTGCGAGAACTTTTTCTGTTGTTAATTTATGTGAAAATAATGTGTTTTGTTTTTTCTTTAAAATTATTTGTTCTGCTACTTTTCCTAAGTCTCCTATTTTTTTCCATTTTTCAATAATCTCTTTTTTGTCAATTCCAGAAGATTTTGATAATGCCTTAATGCATAACTGCTCTGAGATTCCGAATTCTTTTTCAGAATAATCTGGAAATACTTTTCCCTGAATTAAATAAATTATTTCTTTGTCTTCTTGTTTTAGTTTTTTTAGAAATTTTGAAAGAATTTCTGTTTTTTTTAATCTGCTTGGATTTTGTTCTAAATCTTCATATACTTCGCAGAGTTGGGAGTATTGCATTTTAATTTAATTATTTTATTTTTTCTTATAATGTTACAAATTAATAAGCTCTGTTATGAGGAACTTAAGCGCTTCTTAATCTATATTTATATTTTTGTTATTAGTGGTTATAAATTATTTTACCTCTTTTAATAGAATAATAATCTAGATATAAAAACTTAGTGTTTTTACTTCCCTCTCCTTCCTCTCGCCCTAATACTTGGCCTAACTTTTAGGTTTCTGGTTTTTTTTCTTAATCCTCTGCTTTTTTTTCCTGCAGAAGTGAGTCCGCGAAAAACTCTCCCCTGGTTCTTTTTTTTAGTAATCCATTTCATATTTTTATCAGATTTTATTTCTGGTCTTGAATAATCTACAAGAATAATTTCATAAAAATAATATTTTCCGTCTTTCCCTATTTTGTAAGAATTAAGAACTTCTAGATTTGTGAATTTTCTTGCTGCTCTTTGCTCAGCAACCCATTGGTAGCTCATTTTTAGGATTTTTTTTGTTGTTTGTCTTTTGCTTCTTCTTCCTTTGCCTGGTTTTGGCCGCTTTCTTCCTCCTCTTTTAATTCTTACTCTGGCGATTACAAAACCTTTTTTGGCTTTATAACCAAGAGAATGGGCCCTGTCTAATCTTAGAGGCTTGTCCAGTTTTACAACTGCATTAGATTTTCTCCAATCTATCATTCTTTGTCGCAGAGTTTTTACATCTGGCTTTTTCCATGCTTTTCTTAAGTAGTAATGTAGTCCTTTTGGCATTTTGTATTTTTTTATTTTTTCTATAATTTAATAAATTATTAAGTTATGCAGATGAGTTCGCTTAAGCCCCAATCTATCGAACTTAATGTTTTGTAAGTTATAAATTTTATTAAGTTATTATATTTATTGAATTATTAGTTTTAAATTTATTTATTTTTTAAAATGAGCCTGCTCGGATTTGAACCGAGGACCTCTGCCTTTCTGAAATAAACTACTTTTATCAGAGCAGCGTTCTAACCAGACTGAACTACAGGCTCTTAAAATTAAATGATTAAATTGATTTATAAGTGTTTTTGTTTTTATTTGTTTTATTTCGCCTGCAACTCAAGAACTAAATTTCCTTTTTCTAAAGAATAACCTATAATTGGAAGATTCACATTTAGAGTTTTAGAATAAACTTTTGTTTTTGAAAGAGCCTTGATTTCAATTGAGTTTTCTAATTGATTAATAAGAACGTCATTGATGTCTTTAACTCCGGGCATAGACAGCTCATAAATTACTTTTCCTGATAATCTCCTAACTTTTGAATTAGGTTCTTTTTTTGGAAGTTTTGTAAATTTCTCTACTTTTTGTTTTGAGATGGTTTTTGTGATTTTTTTTATTTGTTCTTGGGTTTTTGGCTGTATTTGGATTTTTTCTGGAAAAACTCTTTTCCCATTTACAAAAAACTGGATGTCCATATTGGTATTGTAATGTTGTTTTGGCTGGTTGCTTTCTCGCATATTTTTCATCATTTTTTCTGTCATTTTCATTGCTGTTCTGAATAATCTGCTAATCGGTATATTATTAAATATTGACTCAAAACTATCATCAAAATCATCTTTTCCTAAAAACCCATAATCTTCTTTGTCATATTTGTTTAGGTTTTGACCGCAAAAAGGGCAAAATTTATGGCTCCTCTCTATTTTTCTTTCACATCTCGAGCATTTTTTCTTTAACATTTTTTATTATTATTATTTGCTTTATTTAATTTATTTTGGAATCCTTAGAAAATCTTGGAGATTTTCTGGGCCCAAAAAATCTATTTGATTTTTTGTGCTTTACAAATTATTAAGCTCTTTGGATGAGCAGAGTAATTTTAATCTTTTCATCTTTCGAGCCTGATATATTTGAATGATTTTTGATTTAAATAGTTTATGTATTGAAAACCAAAATCTTTTTAAAATAGGAGTTTTAATATATATAATTCTTTATATATTATAGAGAGGAGAAAATGGATAGGGAAGAATTAATTAAGAAGTATGATATTGATATTTCCAAGCTTGAGAAAGAGCAGTTGAAATTAGCGAAGCAGCTTGAAATTAAAGATAAGATAGATTTTTCTTTAGCTGATAAGTTTGGGGCTTTTTTTAATACTTTTATTAAAAACAAGATTCTTTCATGCGTGATTGTGTGTGACAGCCGTCTTTTAGAAAAAGATGGTGGCAAAAAAGAGTGTGAGATTATTGACAGGGCTTATGCATTTGAAAAAGTGGGTTTTCCGTATTTGTCAGGTTTTAGAGCTTATAGGGAGTTGCCTGCAATGACACTTGCTTTTAATAAGCTAAACGAAAAACCTGATGTTGTTTTTATTCCAGGCATGGGAATTGCCCATCCAAGACTGGGATTAGCAAGTCATTTTTCGATTTCTGTAGATGTCCCAAGTATTGGTGTTTCAAATTCTGTTTTTGGCTGCGAGATTAAAGGAGGAGATATTTTAATAGGTAAAAAGAAAGTAGGGAAGATTTTAAAGACTAAGCCTGGAAGCAGGCCGATTTACATTAGTCCTGGAAATTTGATAAGCATTCAGACTTCTCTTGAGCTTTGTAAGAAATTTATTAATTTACCTCATAAGTTTCCAGAGCCGATGCATTTGGCTCGGAAGTATGGGAGAGAAGTTGAGGGAGAGTTGAAGGGATAATTATTTCCGATGAAAATGTGTTTTTCTTATCATTAATCCATTATGGTGAATTCCAAAAATAGGATGCATTATTCTTTTTTCAAGATTTCTTAATGCTTTTTCTGAATCAAATTTTTCTGTTTTTCTTATTTCTTTAATAAAAGGAACCATAATTAAGCTTACAAACATTCTTGCAATTGCAGAGATTAAAAAAATAAATAAAAGTTTATCCATGAAACTGATTGTCAATGTTTTTACTAAAATAGCTCCAAGTCCTGCACCTAAAAAAATTCCAATCCCATTTAATACATTATAGTATGAAACAGCCAGACCTCTTTTTTCAGAGCTGACAGAATCAAAAATAAAATTTGTTGTAGCTAGATTAAATCCTGCGAAAGCTATTCCGCCTATTAAAGCAGGGCCAAGAATTAGGAAGACTGGATGAGGGGAAATTAACCATAAGACAGGATAAAAAGGTATGAGGATAGAGGTTATTTTTATAACTTCATAATTTCCGTATTTATCAGCAAATTTCCCCCATAATCTTATTGTAAGCAGGCTGAATATTATTTGGGAAAGAATAACTGTCATAAAAATAACATAACTAAAACCTAGATTTCTTAACATATAAACTGCAAAAAATGGACTTGCAATAGACATTGCAAAATACGTTGCTGCTGTAAAAAATGTGAATTTTCCAAAATTATTTGATTTAGCTTTTTTTATGAATTGCCAGAAAGAAAAATAATATCCTTTTTTGAGTTTTAGTTTTGGTTCATAAGATTTTTTAAAATAATAACGGCAGATTAATCTCGTAGTCATTGCTATAAAGAATAATATCATAAATCCAAACATAGTCCAGTTATTTTTCTTAAAAAAATCTAATAAAAAAGCAGCTAAAACTGTGAATATTAATGTAACTATGCCAATTGTGAAATTTCTTTTTGAAAACCATTTCCCCCTATAACCCTCATCAACCACGTCTCCCATCCACGAAAACCATGCAGGATAGGAAATACCATCAATTATTATAAATAAAGCAAAAAAGATTAGGAGTAATAATGGCAAAATAGATATTAAAATTCCCTTATAAAATAAAAGAGCTATAATGATTAACGGAATCCAGGTTAATGCTTCGAAAAGAGTTGCAGTTGTCACTATTTTTTTTCTTGGATATTTTTCAATTAATCTTGAACTTTGCCATTGACTTATTGGTCCTACTAATCCGACAACAGAAGTAATTAATGCGATTATGGAATTCCCTGCATTAATTGCAATTGCAAAAGGAGTAATATAATAATTTCTTAATATAATTCTGATTGTTGCAAAACTGCCTTCTTTAATACTTAGATGCCTTGTTTTTCTTTGCAAAGATCTTATTCTCCTCTTTTTTAAGTCCATATTTATATTTGTTAATCTGGATTAATAAAAGTTACTGAAGAGGATTATGCGCCATGCGAGAATTTTTGGCTCTAAGAATTAATTGTTTTATATCCTCTTTGTTCTCTTATTTTTATAATGTCTTTATAAGCTTGTAGATGTTTTTTTTGAGCTTTTTGAAACATTTCATAAACTTTTGTTGCTAATCTTCCTTCAAATTCTAATCTTGCTTCTAATTCTTTTTTAGAGCATTTAGAATTTGGTTTTCCTATTAATGTAGTTCCTTTTAGCATAATGAATATAATAAAGTATGATATAAAAAGATTATTGTTGGTTATGATTATATGCGCCTTCCGAGAATCGAACTCGGGTCTAAACCTTGGGAAGGTTTTATTCTACCACTATACCAAAGGCGCATAGTGTTATATTCTCTAATACGATAATTAATTTAAATATTGTTATTGTAGGTTTTTGATGGTTGAGAGGCAATTGTGGTGGAATTTTGTAGGCATTCCTGCTGAGGAAAAGATAAGGTGGTTTTTTGTGATTGTGAATGATAAAAGAGAGATTAGAAAAATATCAAACCGAATTTTTGGAAGGCTTGTAATGATTGAGGAATTGGTTGAAAGAGAAGGAAAAGCAGATGGTATGAATTACAAACTTCTGGTTTTTAATTCTGAAAAAAGATTAGAAAGGGATGATATTTCATCTATTTATAGAGGTAATGTACAAAGAGACGAACGATTATATATGCGGAAAAGATTAGGAATAGATGGATTAGAGAAATATATACAAGGAAAATTGAATAGATGACAAGCCTTAAATATGTTCTTTTTCTTGGATTTTCATGACAAAGAAAAAATTTTATGTTACAACTGCAATTGATTATGTAAATGCTCCTCCGCATTGCGGACATGCATTTGAGAAAATAATAGCTGATGCTATAGTGAGATGGCATAAGTTAAAGGGAGAAAGTGTCTGGTTTTTGACTGGGACTGACGAAAATGCCCAAAAAAATGCTCAAGTTGCTAAAGAACAAGGAATTCCTGTTCAGAAATTTGTAGATAAGAACTCTAAGATATTTATTGAATTATGTAAAAAATTAAATATAAATTATGATGATTTTATTAAAACAACTGAAAAAAGACATGTAAAAGTTGCTCAAGAGATTTTTAAAAAAGTTTATGATAAAGGGGATATTTACAAAGGAGAGTATGAAGGTTATTATTGTAAAGGATGTGAGTCTTTTATTACCAAAAAAGAATTAGTTGATGGGAAATGTCCTGAGCATGATAAAAAACCTGAATTACTGTCTGAAGAAGCTTATTTTTTTAAATTAAGTAAGTATAAAGATAAAATAATTAAGTTTATTGAGAATTATATTGTTCCTGAGTCAAGGAAAAAAGAGATTTTATCAAGATTGAAAAGTGATGAATTAAGGGATTTATGTGTTTCTCGAAGTAATTTAGATTGGGGAATTGATTCTCCTGTTGATAAAAAATTTAAAATTTATGTATGGTTTGATGCTCTTATTAATTATATTTCAGGAGCTAATGGAAATTGGCCTGCTGATGTTCATGTGATAGGTAAAGGAATTAATTGGTTTCATTCTGTTATTTGGCCTGGAATTTTAATGTCTGCTGGTTATGATTTGCCTAAAAAACTTTTAGTTCATGGATATTTGAATTTACGTGGGAAAAAGATTTCTAAAAGTTTAGGAAATATAATTGATCCAATTAAATTAGCAGATAAATATGGAGCAGATGCTGTTCGATATTCTTTATTGAGGTGTTCTGTATTTGAAGATTCTGATTATTCAGAGGAAATTTTAATTGAGAGGTATAATAATGAATTGGCTAATAAACTTGGGAATTTGGTGAGCAGAGTTGCTGGATTGATTGAGAAAGCAGACGTTGATGTACATGTATCAAATATTGTGGAAGAGGTTAGCGACTTAATTGACCGATTTGAATTTGACAAAGCGCTTAATTCGATATTTGCATTTATTGATACACTAAATCAATTTATACAAAATAAGAAACTTTGGGAAAATAAAAATAAAAAGGATATTTATGAATTAGTGAGTGGAATAAGGGTAGTTACAGTTCTTCTTTGGCCTTTTATACCAGAAACTTCTGAAGAGATTGCGAGACGGTTTGGATTTAAAATTTCTCTGAAAGAACTAGATAGACCATTAAAGGCCACTAAAATAAAAAAAGGAGAGATTTTGTTTAGGAAGATTTGAACACAATAATCTTTATAAAATGTTTTTAGTAAATTTATTTATGGCTGTAAAACAAAAAGATTATACGATAACTAATTTTAAAACTGGAGATAAGGCAGTTATATTGGATATAGGTGTTTTTGATTCTGATTTGAAAAAAAGGAGATTAAAAGAAGATTCTAATTGGTTATTGCCTGGGTGGTATTGGGAGAATAAATATGGTATAGTTACTGAAGTAACTCCTTTTAATTATGCTGATGGAGCTTCAGGAACTTGTGTAATGATTAAATGTCCTGATGGATTAGAACTTGGAGCTATTCTTCCTGAAAAAATAAGAAAACCTAATCCTTTAGAATTAATGACAAAAAAATTTGAAAATTAGTGATAATAAAATGAAAAACATAAAATTTAAAGACTGGCAAAAATTTGATTTGCGAGTTGCTGAAATTCTTAAAGTTGAAGATATAGACGGAGCTGATAAACTTTACAAGCTTAAAATTGATTTAGGAACAGAGACAAGGATTTTGGTTGCAGGATTGAAAGGGCATTATACAAAACAAGAGTTAGAAGGAAAAAGATGTATTGTTTTTTGCAATTTAGAGCCGCGCATGATAAGAGGGATTGAAAGCAAGGGGATGGTTTTAGCTGCTGTTAATGATGATGGAAGTGAAGTAAAGCTTTTGCAGCCTGATGGTGTTGTTGAGTTGGGTGGGAAGGTTAGTTAGGTTTTGATTAAGCAACAATCTTTTCCTTGATTCCTAACATCTTCTCTGTCTCAAGTCTTGTTAAATCTTCATCTAATTTTATAAGTTTTTGAACAGCAGGATTTTCTGTATTTAATTTGAATAATTTCGCATTTCCTATTGTTCTTGTTTGCTTGATTATGTTCTTCTCTAAAAATCTTTTAAATACAATGGAAAAAGCACTCCAACCAACACTAGAATTTCTTGCTATTTCCGTCATGCTGTAATCAAATTCTTTTCCTTGTATTAAAAAATCTAAGACTTTTATTATTGGTGAAGTGCCGAAGTATTCTATAAAAATACTTTTTTCTAATTCTTCTACTTCAATATTTTCTTGTTTCATACAAATCATAAGTTTTTAGTATATTTAAATATTTCTGTTTTGTTAACCTAAGTTATTAAAATAACAATTACTAAAACAGAGCTCTTTTAGTAAAATATTTAACTATGTATTTTTTATTTAATTAATGGATGGGGATAATTTTAGTAAAATAAAGAGGTTTATATTGGGAAAACTGGTTAGAAAAAGAATGTGGATGCATAAGCATACGAGCATACATAATCTTCCAAAAGGTTTGCCTGATAGATTGAGGAGTAGAAAGGAAGTTAGAAAAGTCATAGACGATTTATTGAAAACTGATTTTTTATTGTCTAAGCCAACTAATTATGGGTTAGAAGTTTTTTTGAATATTAAAAAGAAAAAGGATATTATGGGTTTTGTATTTGGTTAGATGTGGAGATTAATTAGATCTTTTATATTAACTTTTAAATAGTAACAATAGGAAGGTTTAAAAACTTTCTTTTTGTAAGCAAATCATGAAAAAATTAGAAAATAATGTTTTAGAAGGAGTTAATATTGGAGATAACTTAGTTTTAAAAGCAAAAAATGGAGATTTTGTTTCAGGGTTTGTAACAAAGATGACTCCTGGTAAAGTTAAATTATCTCTTGAATATCCTACAAACAAATCATATTATACTGGTTTTTTTAGAACAGAAGGACAAAGAGCTTATTGGTTAAATAGGTTTGCTGAATATGATGTAAAATCCTTTCCTATAGATAATGTTTCTAATTCTGGTTCTGATTAATTTTATTTTTATATTACTAATCTTTCTATATTTAACGCTTGAATATCAGTAGTTTTAGCGTGATATTTGTGGATCATTGATATTTAAGATTTTATTAATATAATATATTTTTAAAACTTATCTCCATCCCAAGGCCCTAAAAAATCTTCCTAAAACCCCTAATTGAATTGGAGGCTCTATTTTAATATCTTCTCCAAGAAGTCTTTTTGATGTATCAAGGTAAGTTTTTGCAGCTCTGCTTTTTGGGTGAGTATGAAATACTGCATCTTTCATAACTTGAGATTCTCTTACTGCTTCATCTTCTGGGACAATTCCTAAAATTTCTGATTCCAACATATCTTTTATATTTGGAACTGACATTTCTTTTCTTTCTCCCCTATATCTTGTTATTATAACCCCTTTTATTGGTTTTTTCATTTCTTGTGAAAGTTTTATTGTTTTTAGAGCGTCTGTTACAGCAGCTATTTCTGGATTAGTGACAATTATAATTTCATCAGCACAAGCTATTACAGATTTGGTTTCTTCGCCTAATCCTGCTGAAGAATCAATTAAGATATGATTTATTATTTTTTTTAGTTTTTTTGTAATTTCCGGAAGTTTGTTATAATTTATTTTTTTAGTTTCTTTTAAGGATAAAGAGGCAGGCATTATTTTTGTGCCAGATTCATGTTCATAAATAGCATCTTCTATTTTTGCTTCTCCTTTTAAAACATGATTGAGAGTAATTGGAACTATTGGGGCTCCTAAATGAATACCAACATTAGGAGTAGTTAAGTTACCATCCATAATAATAACCTTTTTGCCTAAATGATTTAAGCAGATTCCTAAATTAATTGCCGTTGTTGTTTTTCCAACCCCCCCTTTTCCTGAAATAATTGCATATACTTTGGCCATTTTTTATTATATTCTTTTAATTTATATTACTAATGTTCAATATTGAACGCTTGATATGAGTAGTTTGTGTGTTATTATTGAGTTAGCGATGTTATTAAACTCTTTTGTGAATAAACTTGAACTTATCGTCTTTTGGGCTAATATTGTTATGAATTAATGATATTTAGATTATTTTTTTTTGTCAGATGACAAAAAAAGCTTGGTGTAATTTATAAATCTTTCGAGGATTTCAGAATATTCTTTTAATTTGTCTAAATCAACTCTAATTTCCTCCCCCTTATATGTAACTGTTAAACAAACTCCTTTTCTAAACTCACTGGCTTTTGTTTTTTGCAGGACATCTATTAATTTAAACATCTCATATTCTTTGATAGCTTCCATGACTTCTTCCTGCTTTTTAAAAATTTTTTTTATGGCGTCTACTTTTATTTTTGGGGCTGTTGGGATTTTTTTAATCTTTTTTTTCTTTTTTGCTTTTTCTAATAAACCATCAATAGAAAAATCAATCATTATTTTCCATCTTTTAAGGAGATTAATCATAACATCACAGGTTTTGGTGTATTTTAGACTAACATAAAGCAGATGGTCTGCACTTATTTTTTCTTTAATTATTTTTTCTAAAATTTCTGACATTTTTATTTTATATTAATATTTATTTATAATATAACAATTTATTAAGTTTGGTTGTGAGTTAGCTTGAGTTCTCTTTTGTTTGCTTAAGCCCTCATCTTTCGAGCTTAATATTTTTGTGAGTTATTGATATTTTACGATATTCTCCCCTTTAGAAAAAAGAGCGAAAAAAGGTTTAAAGTAAAAGTATAGGTTCTATATAAATGTTGGTTTTAACTTGTTTTTATCCTTAAATTAACCTGCATTAAAAGTTCTTTTGCAAGCAGGAGATATTCTTTTATTTTACGTATGTCGAGTATTTGTGTTTTGAGGCTGTCTAAAAGAATAACTATTTTTTCTTTTTTAACAAACTCCATTGCGCTTTGTTTGTGTTTTTTATTTAAATCTATGATTTCAAGGATTTTTTTTATTTGCTCGTTATTTAGATTATAGGTTTTTGCACATTTATTAACAAAAGTCCTTATGTTTTCTTTATTATCTGTATAAAGTTGGATTCTTTTGTATAAATATTCATAATTAAGTATAGCATTTATGCTGTTTATTATTGATTTATAGATTTCATCAAATATTTTTAAAAGGAGCCTTTGCTCATTTACGAGCGGGAATGTGACATATGTCATGTGGTCTGCGATTTGTAAGGCCTTAATAGCTTGATTAAGGTTTTCTTGGAATTTTTCAGGCATTTTCATTTTATTATCTTATTCATTTATAATCCTACAAATTTTAAGCTCGGTTATGAGTTAGCTTAAGTTCCCTTTTACTTGCTTAAGCGTCTCATCTCCCAAGCTTGATATTTTTGTAAATTAGTGATGTTTATTAAATTATCAATAATTTATATAGAAAATAAAGTAAAAATTCTTAATAAAATTATATGTAATAGAACTATTGTTTAATCTTTTTGACTATTTTTTTGCCCTTTTTATAAATGCCATCTGATAAAAATCTCCTGTAATCTGGGCCATAAACAGAGACATAATTAATTATGGATGCGCTTGTTGAGAGTATTATTCCCTTTATTTTATCTAATACCATCTTTTTTTATTTTGGTAATTCTCTATATTTTTAAGTTCTGTAGATGATAACATAGCTTAATCCACTCATCTTTAGAATGTTATATTTTTTGTGATTATTGATGCTCTCAATCTTTTTTAACTCCCAATTGGAAAAAAGATTTTAAGAATTATGGTAAAAGCAACAACTGCGATTATAAATAAGATTACATGAGAGGGTTTTATTTTAAGTATGCTGTTGTATTCTTCGCTGTAACGCATTAAACCTCCACCACCAGTAGGCATGCTTATTCCTTGATTTGCCATCTTAACACAAGATTTAAAATATAAGGTTGTTTAAAAAGATTATTGTTTAAGAACTAATTCTTGGGAAAGTCTTGATGATGCGATTTTTTCTAGTTTGTATGCGTTTTTATAATCTCCCCCTTTTAGTTTTTCTAATATGTTTGGAGAAGTATATATTATGTCATAGTGGAAATTTTTTTGAAAACTTAGAACATCAAATCCTCTTTCTTCAAGATGTTTGGATAATATTATAGATTCTTTATAAGGAAGGTAAGAACCTGATAAAAATCCTCGTTTATTATATCGGGCTCCCGTTAATGTTAAGAGGTTTTGACCATCTTTTTCATCAGGATGTATTCCTAAAAACATTATAGCTTCTGTTGGAGGAAGGAGCGAGGGGGATTTAAGGAGATATTTTTCCATTCCGTTTTTAAGGGGATCCTGGTCAAAAGAAGTAATTAATCCTCTTTCAAAAGGAGCAGCTAATCCTTTTGAATGATCGTAAGGAATCCTTTGTAATAATTGTTTTAATTTTCTATGATTTTTTGTTTCATGCCATAATAAATGGACTGCTACAGAAAATGTTTTATCTAAATGAGTAGAGCTTATTTTTCTCATTTTTATTCATAAATAATCTACTTTTTAAAGATTTATATACTAATCACAAACTTTAAAATCTAATTCTTCTTGAAAGTTTTATGGAAAGATATAATGCTAAGCAAGTAGAACAGAAATGGAGAAGATTTTGGGAAAAAGAGAAGATTTACAAGTTTGATTCAAAAAGAAAAGGCAAGATTTTTAGTATAGATACTCCGCCGCCATATGTTTCTGGAGCTATGCATATGGGGCATGCTTTTTCTTATGCTCAGCAGGATTTTATTGTAAGATTTAGAAGAATGTTTGGAAATGTCTTTTATCCATTTGGAACAGACGATAATGGACTACCTACTGAAAGGTTTGTTGAAAAGATAAATAAGATAAAAAGCAAGAGCATTTCAAGAGCAAAATTTATCGAATTATGCTTGAAAACCATAAAAAAGATGACTCCTGGATTTGTGCAGGATTACAAGGATTTGGGTATTTCTGCTGATTATGATATTTATTATTCTACCATTGATAAAAATGCCCAAAAGATTTCTCAAAAGTCTTTTGTTGATTTGTTTAAAAAAGGAGAAATATATAAAAAAGAATTTCCGACTTTGTGGTGTCCAGAATGCCAGACGTCCATTGCTCAGGCAGAGCTAGAAGATAAACAAAGGACTGGTTTATTTTCAACTTTAAAATTTAAATGTGAAGGCAAGGATTTGTTAATTGCTACAACGCGTCCTGAATTATTGCCTGCTTGTGTTGCTGTTTTTATTCATCCAAAAGATAAAAGGTATAAGAAGTTGGTTGGTAAGAAAGCAAGGATTCCTTTATTTGATTATGAGGTTCCAATTGTTGCGGATGAATCTGCTGAAATAGAAAAAGGGACTGGTGTCTTAATGATTTGTTCTTATGGGGATAGATTTGATGTTGAAGCAATTAATAGGCATAAGTTGACTCCGAGGGTTATTTTAAATAAAGAAGGAAGATTAGATGTTGAAGGATACAAGGGATTGAAAGTTAAAGAAGCAAGGGAAAAGATTTTGAAAGATTTGAAAGAAAAGGGTTTGATTAAAGAGCAGAAAGAGATTGCCCATGTTTTAAATGTTCATGATAAGTGTGGGACTGAAATAGAATTTATCCCAACAGAGCAGTGGTTTATTAAGATTTTAGATAAAAAAAAGAAATTAATTGAACAAGGAAAAAAGGTTAAGTGGTATCCTGAGTTTATGTTTAAGAGGTATGAGAATTGGGTTAATGGATTGGAATGGGACTGGAGTATTTCAAGAGACAGGCATTTTGGAGTTCCTATTCCTGTTTGGGAGTGCAGATGCAGTGAGATAATTTTGCCTAAGGAAAATGAATTGCCCGTAGATCCTTTACAAATTAAGAAAAAATGCCCAAAATGCGGAGAAAATGCCAGAGGAGAAGAAAGAGTTTTAGATACTTGGGCAACTTCTTCTCTTACCCCACAAATAGCAAGTTCTTTAATTAGTAATAAAGTTAAAATTCCTTATTCTCTTCGCCCTCAAGCTCATGATATAATAAGGACATGGGCATTTTATACAATAGTAAAATCTTTGCTTCATGAAAATAAAATTCCTTGGGAAAATATTATGGTTTCTGGTTATGTTACTTTAGGTGGGAAAAAGATGAGTAAAAGTAAAGGAAAGGGTATTACTTTTCAAGAGGTTATGGAAAAATATGGTGCAGATGCATTGCGTTTTTGGGCAGCTGGTCCAAAGCTTGGAGAAGATTTGGATTATCAAGAACAAGATTTAGTTGCTGGAAAGAAATTTATAACAAAACTTTGGAATGCTTCAAGATTTGTATTTATGAATTTAAAAGATTATAAAGGACAAGAGCCTGAAAAACTACAAAAGATTGATGAATTGTTTCTTGTAAAATTAAAACTTCTTATTCAAAGAACAACAAAAGCTTTTGAAAAATATGAATATTCAAAAGCAAGAACAGAAACAGATAAGTTTTTTTGGCATGATTTTTGTGATAATTATCTGGAGATTGTTAAGAAAAGGGTTTATCAAGGGAAGGGTGATGAAAAATTATCTGCACAATATACTTTATATAAATCTCTCTTGGCTATATTGAAATTAATTTCTCCGATAATGCCTTTTATAACTGAGGAGATTTATCAGAGTTATTTTAAGAAATATGAGGAAGATAAGAGTATTCATTTGAGTGAGTGGCCGAAATATGAAGTTAGGAAAGAAAAGGCAGATGAATTGGATTTATTTATTGGAATTTTAAGTAAGGTTAGACAAGAGAAAACAAAAGCTAAAAAATCAATGAATGCTGAGATTGTTTTGAGTATTGGTAAGAAAGATTATAATAGGTTGGACGAAATGTTGCAGGATTTAAAAGATGTTACAAATGCGAAAGAAATAAAAACTGGTAAGTTTAAGGTTGAGTTTGTTTAATACACAAAACCTTTTTTTGCTAATTCTTTAACCATATACTTTTTTAGTTCAGCAGCATCTTTGCTTACTTGATCAAATTCTGATTTATTGGTTGCGTAATGTTCTTTTCTTGTTAGTTTAATCTCTTTACCATCAATATGTTTTGTTATTCTATCTATTTTTCCATCTGCACGGCCAGAATTAGGGTCTATCATATCATAAAGATTTCTATTTTTAATAGAAAAATGTTCATAATCTTCTTTCCAACCCCCTCTTCCAAACACCACTACATCAAGTCCTCGAGCTCTTCTTATATGAAACCAACTGCGTCCCATATAGAAAGTTTCGTTAATAGATAAACGGACGTAAAGATAAGACGCTACTGGTAAGATTATTGCTCCTACTGCCCCTAATAGGTAAAGCCCCATTGTTGTTTTCTTTTTTAGATTTTGTTTCATTACTTTTATAAAAGAAAAAGATTATAAAACCTTTTCTATATTAAATTATATAACTAATAATTTACAATATTTTACGCTCGAGAGATGAGGAGCTTAAGCAAACAAGAAGAACGCGAGCGAACCTCTCAACAGAATTTAAATATTTGTAAGATTATAAATATAAATAATAAAAATGGAACAAGCAGACAAACTTAGGTTGGAAGAATTCCTTGATGAAATGCGAGAGTATAAAGCAAGGCATACAGAGCTTATTACAGTTTATGTTCCTGCTGGTTTTGATATTAATTTGATTACTAAACAGTTGGAGAGTGAGAAATCTACTTGCACTAATATTAAGTCTACTACGACTAGGAAAAATGTGCGGGATGCGCTTGAGAGTTTGATTAGGATTACCAAAGCCATGAAAAAAACACCGGAAAATGGGATTGCTTTGTTTGCTGGAAATGTTTCTAAAACAGAACAAAGCGAATCTATAACAGAGGCTTTTGAGCCTCCTGAAGAGTTGAATGTCAGGCTTTATAGATGCGACCAGACTTTTGTTTTAGAGCCTTTAGAAGAGATGTTAGAAATTAAAGAGCTTTATGGTTTAGTTGTTATTGATAGAAGGGAAGCAACAATTGGCTTGTTAGCTGGAAAGAAAATAAAAATTTTGCAAAAAAGGAGTTCTTATGTTCCTGGGAAAACAGAGAAAGGCGGACAATCAGCAGCACGTTTTGCCAGAATAAGGGAGAATATAGCAAAAGAGTTTTACAGGAAAGTTGCTGATATTGTGAAAAAAGAATTTTTTAAAATGGAAAATCTCCAGGGAATTTTGCTTGGAGGGCCTGGGCCAACAAAAGAGGAATTTTTAAAAGAAGGAAATTTAGCAACTGCTTTACAGGATAAAATAATTGCTGTAAAAGATCTTGGTTATGCTGATGAGCATGGCATTGAGCTTTTAGTTGAGGCAAGTGGAGATGTTTTAGCTGAGCAGGAAATTACTCATGAAAAAAAGATTATGGAAAAGTTTTTTAATATGCTTGGAAAAGAAAAAGACAAGACAGCTTACAAGCAAGAACCTGTTGAAAAGGCATTGAATTATGGGGCTGTTGATACTTTGTTATTATCTAAGAAATTGAAGAAAGTCGATATTAAGAAATTTGAGAAAAAAGCAGCAGAGACTGATGTTAAAGTTGAGTTGATTTCAGTTGATACAGAAGAAGGGGTTCAGTTCTGGAATTTAGGCGGGGTTGGGGCGATGTTGAGGTTTGCTATTTAAGATATAAATTTTTATAAAGGTTAGATTCTTGTGATTTGTATGGAATTAGAAGAAAAAGCAAATGCCCCCGAGGTTGGAGAAGTTAGGGTTATGAGTGAAGAAAAGGTTAGAAAGATGGAGGAAGCGGTTCAAGAAAAAATGAAACCTTATCTTGAAAAATCTAAGAAATGGCATAGAGAAATGTATAGGGCTTTGATGACTAATCCTATGAGGTTTGATGGAATGAGTTATGCTGCTTAACATCAAAATCTTTAAAACATCTTTCTTATTAGAATATTATGGAAAAACAGGTAAAAGAAGTAATTGAACACACAACTTCTGAGACTGCTAAAGAATTAGATGAAGCATCAGAAATTGAAAATTTGAAAAAAGTAGAAGCTGCTTTATTTATTGCTGGAAGATTTTTGAGTTTGGATGAGTTATCTATGCTTACTGATATTAATGGTTTGATGCTTAAAGATTTGCTTGATAAGTTAATTGAAAAATATTCTAAGGAAGGTTCTGCAATTGAGATTGTTGTTAAGGAAAATATGTGGAAAATGGATGTGAGACAAGAGTATGTTAATATGATTAATAAACTTGCTACAGGGGGTTCTGAATTTAGCAAAACAGAGCAAGAAACTTTGGCTATAATAGCTTATAAACAGCCTGTTAAACAATCTATTGTTGTTAGAATAAGGGGGAATAAAGCTTATGAACATATTAAAAAATTTATTAATAATGGGTTAGTTCTTGGCAAGAAAATGGGGCGCACCAAGGAATTAAAATTAAGTGATGATTTTTTTGAATATTTTCATTTACAGAAAAAAGATATTGAAAATCTGGAAAATCCCAAAGCCCTTGATTTAGGCAAATCTAAAATTGAGGAAGGGGGAAACGAGAAAATTAGTGAGAATATTAAAGAAACTGAGAGGGAAAGAGAAGTGATAGAAAAAAATAAAGAATAGGAGAGCTACCATATTAGTAGAATATAAAAATATTTATAAATGGATATATAATGTTATTGGTGATAAAATGACTCAATATGATATAGCTACACTGGGAATTGTGAGTAGCTTGGGAATTATAGGAATTGGTATAGGAGCTTTTAATAAAGGAGTATATGATGAAACCAAAAAGCGTCTCATTAATAAGGCAATAAATGGAGAGATTATAGATTTAACAGAGAGCAAAAAACCAGTTTATAGACCTATGCTAGAAAAAATAATTGGTTCTAGTCTCGCTTTTCTGAGTTTTGGTGAGAGACTAGCAGAAAAAAAATTTAAAGCTGGGAAATTTAATAATATTATTGAAAAATATAGACCTGATTATCATAGCAATTCTTAAATATCAACAATCTTTATTTTTAAAGCAAAAAAGAAAGATGGAATTTATTAATTTTATTATATATGCTTCAATTTATATTGGGTTGATTGCTACAACTTTTTATATACTTAGTTTTATGTCTGGAAAAAAACAAAAAAAACTTTTATTTAGTGATAATGAACTACCCAAAGTTTCAGTTATAATCCCTGTTTTTAATGAGGAAAAAGGTATTGAGAGAACCTTAAAATCTATATTGGCTTCTAATTATCCCAAGGAGAAATTTGAGATTATTGTGGTTGATGATAAGTCCAGTGATGGAACTTTAAAGCTTGTCAGAAAGTTTAAGAGCAATATAGTAAGGGTTTTTTCTAAGGAGCATGGTGGTAAAGGCAAGGCTATGAATTTTGGAATAAGAAAGGCAAAAGGAGAAATTATATTTAGCATGGATGCAGACACCTTAGTTGATTCTGGTAGTTTAAAGAAGATGGTAAGATATTTTAAAGATGAAAAAATCATGTCTGTCAGCCCTGCTATGGTTGTATATGAACCAAAAAATGTTTTACAGAGAATACAGCAGGTGGAATATTTGTTAGGGCTTTTTTTAAGAAAAACTTTTGCAATTTTAAATGCAATACATATTACCCCAGGAGCTTTTTCCGCCTTTAGAAAAAGTTTTTTTGATAAATATGGGGGTTATGATGAAAATAATATAACAGAGGATTTAGAATTAACTTTGAGGATTCAGTATCATGGATATAAGATTGAAAATGCCCCAGAAGCTCCTGCATATACCATAGCTCCTGATAAGTTTATTCATTTATTAAAACAAAGAAGAAGATGGTATGTGGGTTTAATGAAAAATTTATGGGATTATAAAAAAATTCTTAGCCCAAAATATGGGGATATGGGGATGTTTGTTATACCTGTAGCCATAATTAGTATTTTCTTTGCTATTGTTGTAACAGCTTATTTATTTTTTAAGACACTTTTTAATATAAAAAATGAATTATTATTTTTAAGCAATATTAATTTTGATTTTAATAGTGTTTTAGATGTGAATATATACTTTATAG
>SDBS01000906.1_pt1 | contig 29770 bp, 34 predicted proteins | sample 2277091 | NCBI WGS metagenome assembly SDBS01 (sample SAMN10404972, study PRJNA504765) | marine sediment metagenome | isolation source: marine sediment core GS10_PC15, 163 cmbsf | place: Arctic Ocean: Southern Knipovich Ridge | collected 2010 | reverse complement strand
TTGAGTTGGTTTAAACCTTGAAGCATACAGCTACGAGGCATAGTTAATGCTAGACATAAAACTGATTCGAGAGCATCCAGAAATCGTAAAAAAAGACCTGCAAAAGAGATGTGAACCTGAAAAACTTGAGATGCTCAACAACCTCATCCAATATGACCTACAGTGGAGAACTCTGCTTACAGAAGCAAACGAACTCCGACACAAACGCAAACTAATAACAACACAAGTCGCAAACCTGAAAAAGCAAGGAAAGGACGCCAGCAAACAGATAGAACAAGCAAAAAACATTCCACAAGAAATAAAAAAACTGGAAACCAAAGTTGCGGAATACCGAGAAAAAGCCGACCTCATGCTGCTGAAGCTTCCCAACATACTTCATGAAACCGTTCCTTTTGGCAAAGACGAACACGAAAACGTTGTTGAGAAGCTGATTGGTAAACCTCCAAAATTCGGTTTTGAACCCAAAAGCCACGTAGAAATCGCCTCAGATTTGGGTTTAATAGATTTTGAACGTGCAGCCAAAGTTTCTGGTCACGGCTTCTACTACCTGAAGGGCGATTTGGCTAGGCTTGACTTCGCAATCATAACATACACCATAGATTTCCTCAGAAACAGGGGCTACACCCTCATTGAGCCACCTCTGATGATGCACAGAAAACCGTATCTGGGCGTCACAGACCTCGAATTCTTCGGAGACCAACTCTACAAAATAGAAAACGATGACCTATACCTCATAGCAACAAGCGAGCACCCCATGGCAGCCTCATTCATGGACGAAGTCATCCTCACAAAAGACCTGCCCATAAAATATGTGGGAGTCAGCCCCTGCTTCAGAAAAGAGGTAGGCGCCCACGGCAAATACACCAAAGGCCTGTTCAGGGTACACCAATTCAACAAAATCGAACAATTCATCTTCTGCCACCCCGACGACTCGTGGAAACTCCATGAGGAACTCCAAAAAAACTCTGAAGACCTCTACAAAGGCTTAGGACTACACTATAGAGTAGTAAACGTCTGCACCGGAGACATCGGAATAATCGCAGCCAAAAAATACGACATAGAAATCTGGATGGCAGACGACACATACAGAGAAGCAGGATCAAACTCCAACTGCACAGACTACCAAGCACGAAGACTAAACATAAAATACAGAGAAAAAGAAGGACAAGCTCCAGTCGGATTCGTTCACACACTAAATAACACCGCCATCGCCACCAGCAGAACACTGATCGCCATCCTTGAACAGCATCAACAAAAAGACGGATCCGTCGCTATTCCTGAAGCTTTAAGACCTCTAATGGGCGGTCTTGAACGGCTAGAATGACACAAAATCCGAAGATTTTAATACTTCCCCGCTAAAGCTTTCAACCCACAACGAGGGACTCTGATGTCAAAGAAAAGAGGACGCATTAAAGACAAGTGGCGCGACAAAAAGTGGTACACAGTAATGTCTCCGCCATACTTCGGCGGGGTTGAACTGGGAGCCATACCTGCAGACGATCCTTCAAAGCTTATTGGAAGGATTGTAGACGGTACTCTCTATGACATCACCAACGACTTCGCGCATCAGTATCTCAAACTATATTTCAGAGTGGAGGAAGTTGAAGGCAAAACTGCCCGCACAGTCTTTAAGGGTCATGAATACTCCCGGGATTTTCTGAGGAGCCTAGTTAGAAGGAGAACAACAAGAGTAGACGGAATCTTCAATGTAACCACCAAGGATAAATATGGATTAACGCTGGCGGTTTCTGTTTTCACGCTCTCACGCATAAAGACATCCCAAGAACAGGAGATACGTAAGATTATGAGCAAGATCGTTAAAGAGAAGGCATCAACTCTCACTTTCGACCAGTTCGTTCAAGAACTTGTCCTTGGAAAAGTTGCTTCTGACATCTACAACGACTCCAAGAAGATATCGCCGCTCCGTCATGTGGGTGTCCGAAAATCGAAGCTCACCCTTCAACCAGCCGCGTAGCTGCCTGTTATGGTGCTCTCCAAGTAAAGCCGCTGTTTGCACAGTATATGCAGAGACGATTCAATTTTCCTTTAATATTCTTGCAGAATTCAATTGGCAAAGAAAGTAGAAGGCTTAATCCAGCGATTATCCGAATCAGTGATAAGGTTTCTATTCACGCTTTTATGTAGCTATGTTGATGTTAGTTTTATTGGGTTGAATTGCTAATTAGTATGTAATTAACAATCTAATGATACAGTTTGACGATGCATTACGTTTATTTATCCATACCCCATTAGAGTATAATCACCCAAGGAGACAACGACATGGAACGGAAACAAAACAAAAACGAAGCATTGGAAGCTCTAGACTTTATCATAAACGTCTTGAAAGAACACGAAAAGGATCTAGATCGCCTCATAAGCCAACTAGGCATCATAACAGAAAGCTTGGGCGAAACCGGCGAGATAACGGGCAAAATCGAAAAAATAGAAGACCGCATTACAACTCTCCAAGGCGAGATAACTAACCTGATAAAATACCTTGCCACTCCCCGAGGCTCCACATCCTATACTCAAGGAACTCCAGTGAATGTTAAGTGCAAACAGTGGGAGGACTTTAAGAATCTGGCGGCAGGCGCAGAAACAGTCTCGTATCTTCTCAAAGAAGCGGAGAAATCTTTTCAGGCTGATGCACTAAAAAATGGTAGAATCGTGTCGTATACGGGAGAATTTCCTCAGAACACCAGTCTCCTGAAGTTATGGCTGTCAAAAGAACTGGATGTTACTGAAGAGGTTGTCTTCGAGGGAGCCCTCAATATCGACTAAGTTTAGGTTAACAAACTTTTACGAAACCTGATACGCAATTTTTTACGTGCTCAGATATGTGAGTCTTGAGGTTGAAAGATGGACGAAACGTGTGACCCGCCTCATAACATATTCTAAACTCCTTTCTCTCTCCGATGAGCCCAAATTATCGCGTTGAAACCAACAGACGATGAAACCGCGAACTCGAACATATTTTGAGCTAAGACTGCTTTGAAAACAAAAAAAGGACAAAGCCTAGAGTAGGCTAGGCTTAGGCATCTTCAGTTTTTTTCTTTTTCTTTCTTCTTATGAACAAACCATATAGAAGAGTCGCTGTTAGAGCAGCTACACCTAAGCCAATCATGGAAAGGACGGCTAATGATACAGTAGTCTCCGTTTCCACAACAATTTCAGCACCTACTGATGAGGAAGCTCCATCGTCATCTGTTACAGTTAGGGTTACTGTGTAGTTTCCATCTTCACTGTACGCGTGGTCCACTGTCACACCTGTGACGGTGGTTCCATCACCAAAATCCCACGAATAACTAACGATTGTACCATCAGGATCGTAACTTTCGGAAGCATCAAAGTCGATCGCCTCATTTTGCATAACTGTTGTAGCGTTTCCAGTGAACAATGCTACAGGTGGTCTATTCAATACGTTTTTCGTCGCGGTAGCTGAACCAGTTGCGCCGTCATCATCAGTAACTGTCAAAGTAACAGTGTAGATGCCATCGTCTTCATATGCATGGTCAACCGCAACGCCAGTTGCTGTGGTTCCGTCTCCAAAATCCCAGGAATAAGCAACAATCGTGCCGTCAGGATCATAACTTTCGGAAGCATCAAAGTGGATACTCTCGTCACTGGATACTGTTTCCGCCGATTCGGTGAACGAAGCTATGGGAACTCTATTCAGAACCGTTTTGGTTTTACTGGTAGTGTCTGTTGCTCCATCGTCGTCTGTGACGGTCAAAGTCACGGTATATGTTCCATCCTGAGAGTAGACATGTTGAACTGAGACGCCTGTGGCTGTGGTTCCATCACCAAAATCCCACGAATAACTAACGATTGTACCATCAGGATCGTAACTTTCGGAAGCATCAAAGGAGATACTTTCGTCTATATTGACTGTTTCAGCTGTTGCGGCAAACAACGCTACCGGTTGCCTGTTCATAACGATCATTGTGGCGTCGGCTGAATCTGTTGCCCCGTCGTTATCGGTCACAGTTAAAGTCACAACGTAGGAACCGTTATCTTCGTAGGCGCGGGAAACTATGATGCCGGTTGCTGTTGTTCCGTCTCCGAAATCCCATGAATAACTAACGATTGTGCCATCAGGATCATAACTCTCAGCGGCGTTAAAGATAATCGAGTCATCGGTATATACTGTCTCAACGGATTCTGTGAAGATTGCTACAGGAGATTTGTTCCTAACTGTTTTCGCGGTAGTGGTGGTGTCTGTTGCTCCATCGTCGTCGGTTACTGTAAGGGTCACAATATATGCTCCGCTCTCGGGGTATGAGTGACTTACGCTGACGCCTGTGGCTGTTGTTCCATCACCAAAATCCCAGGAATAAGCAACAATCGTGCCGTCGGGATCGTAACTTGGACTCGCATCGAAGGTCACTGTCTCTTTTTTGTCAACGATTGTCGCGGATGCAGTTAAGTCTGCTACTGGTGGCCTGTTTTTCACAGTGATAGATGCCTTTTTGCTGCCTGCTGCACCATCATCGTCGACGACCCTGAGGGTGACGAGGTATTCTCCATCATCCACATACGAATGACTCACAGTGACTCCTGAACCAGTATTTCCATCTCCGAAGTCCCAGAAGTAACTTGTAATATAACCGTCTGGATCGTAACTGGCAGAAGCGTCGAAGTCTATGATTTCGCCAGTATAAACGGTGGACGCCGAGGCGCTGAAGTCAGCTATTGGTGAACGGTTTGGAACTATAACCGTGTAACGGAAAGTGGACGTTTTACCATTGTTTTCTGCGTTGTCGAAGGCTTCTACAAAAAATTTGACGGGGGTGCCTTGGCTCTGCCCGGGGATAGTGGTCGTCCACTTCCCATCTTGCATGGTCATATCTAGGAAGGACCAAACGGTATTGATCGTATACCATAGAGTGACATTCTTGAGTCCACTGGCTTCTGGGGGTTCGGTCACGGTCGCTGAGACTGTGACGGCTTGGTTGGGGTTCGGTGAGTTGGGAACTTGAAGAACATTAGAGATGACGGGGGGAACAAAATCGCCTACTGTATATGAAAAAAGTCCTGAAACAACAGAGGTTCCAATTATGTCAGAGGCATAGACCTTGTAGTTCACTGCAGTATTGTAAGGTTGGGCTGGAATACCCGCGACGTAAAATCCGTCATCCAGACTCATGGTTACGTTAATCCAGCTGGCAGATTCGATTTGATAGCTCAGGATAACAGAATCAATATCAGCGCTTCCCCTGGTGACTTGTGCTGTGACCGTTACTGACTGATCGTAGTTGGGAGTCTCAGGAGACCTCGTCACGCTAACGATTTCGGGAGGTATGCAAGCAGTTACTGAAAAGAGCATAACGGGAGCTGAAACCAGCAAAGAAATTAGAGTTAGAGTGATTAAACTAGCAATCAGTAGTTTCCTTTTGTTCACTTTTTTTTCAGAGTTTTCACTCTTTTTTTTGTTAAACCTGATTTCTGCAATGTAATAATCCATGTATGTTATACCCCTGTTATTCACTATCTTGATGTTTACTTGGGCTCTTAGGATAAAGGTGATATTTCCCTGAGTATAATATTCCTATTCCTGAGCGCACCTATCAAAGCATTCTAGGGATAAATGCTATGCAGTAAAAAAGCCATTTTTGATAATTGAGAGGTGTTGATCGTCAATCCTTAAGAGGTGTTATCGTAAGGAGCTAAATCTCCTTTATTTTTTATTATTATTTCGACTGAACACGTGTTTGTTGTGTCTCAAGATGGCACATATCCATTTTCGACTTATGACTTTTAATACCTGTTTGTCAAAACAGATAATGGAGAAAAACAATGGACCCGCACGAAGCCCGATGGGAGATCATACAAGCGCTGCTTGAAAGTTTTCCATCATTAAAGGAAAAGACAATTGAATACCTGAAAGATCAGTGATTCTGCGACAGTTGACGGATAAGGAATCCTAAGTGTGGATTCATAAATGATTAATTACCGAATCTGAATTTTTAATCGTATAGGTGTTATATTTGAGCGAGATTCCTCCAATTCCAGAAAAAATAAGCAAAAGAAAGGTTATTGTTTATAAATCTCGTGTCGACCCCACAATAGTTAAACTTACTGCAGAGAAAATGAAATATGAATTGTTCACCAAGTCCGGTTTTTCGAAGCGCAGACCTGAAGAGATAAGGGTTGTTTCGGTTGACAAATACTACGAACCATACATTCTTATCGATGCGAATTATAGCATAAAATATTTTAAGAAAAGAGTTTACACCCTTGATGTTGACCCCGAAACTGAGGAGGTGAAAATTTCAGGGGAGTCGTACAAACCTGAAATAGATACTAGCTTCTCAGGAGAAGCTGGGGAATCTCGTAAGGTAATTAGATTGGAGGCAGAGATGTGGTCTTGTTATCAAGACAAAGCGTATCTGGTGCTTGATAGAGAAGGGCGAGAAATTTCACCCGATCAGGTGCCTGCTGCTCCCTCTGAAGACCATCCTGAGAAGATACTGAAGGAGTTCAGCAAAAAGACGGGGATTGTTCAGGGTTCTCCTCAAAAGGAGATAGAGTTGGTTAAAGCTAGGATCGTCAAGAGGCCTTCAGATATAACCAAAGTTGAAGAGGAAGTCTTTCACATTTCTGAGCACGCTGTGATTTACAGCCCAATATATGAAATCACTTTTCGAAATGTCGGCACTAACGAGGAGAAGCTCATCAAAATCGATGGTGTCACCGCAAAAATTATCTCTTAATAAAGAAGCATTGATTATAATCTGCGAGGAAGAACCTGTTTAGCGTAGAGCCGTTAAATTGGCTTTACTAGTTTTCCTCATTTGTTCCTAATAGGTCTGCAATGTCCTCGTATTTTTTTAGGTATTCGTCGCCTTTGGCGGTTGTTCTGTACGTGTTTTTTCTGTTTTCGTTTTGGACTTTGAGTAAGCACAGTTTGGTTAGAAATGAAAGGTACTCGTTTAGTTGCGCAAAGCTTAGGTTTGCTCTGTACATGATTTGGGTTTTCAGGCATCCGTCTTTGGCTATGGTTAATATTTCTGCCATTATGTATAGTCGGTCCCTGCGTTTGTGTTTGGTTTCCAAGTTAGTAACGCTCTCTAAGTTTTTTCTATATCTTTCGTCTATAGTAAAAGTAAAATTGGATAAATAAAAAGCGTGTTTCCGAAGTGTGCATATTCCCGTAAGAAGAATATAAGGACATGCCGATTGTAGTTCTTTGTAGAAAAACTACGTAATACTTATAAAGCGAAACCGTACTTCGCTGTTTAAACAGGAATAATCCTTAAGGCGATTGATTTGAGTAGGGAAAAAATGAAACGCCGTGCCTTTCGTTTGCGCGCCCTAATCGGCAATATTAAAAACAAGAAGGCTAAACAAGAAGTCATTAAGGAATATGTTAGTCTCATAACGCAAATGAGCCGAAACAACTAACATTCAAGTCAACTATTAAGGCAATTTTTCATTTTTTAGTTTTCTTTTCCAAAACAGGTAAACTTTGGTCTGTGTCAGGAAACCTAGTATTCGAAGCATCTTCGCCAACTTCTCGATGTCTGCGGCGTCTACAATGGCTTCGTATTCTTCTTTGTTCAGGAATGCTTGTCGGGCACCCGCGATTCTTTTTCGGTAGATGCCTTTGACCTCTTTGATGACCATTCTAACTTTGTTCACTTCTTTTTCTGCGTCGCTGCAGTTGCTGCTGTCTACTGTTTTGTCTGTTTCTAGCTCCAGTGTGACTTGGGCTCGTTTGATCATCTTCAAGATTTTGTCGCCTGGGATCTCTTCGGAGGTTACGTTGATTACGTCGCGAACGTCGTCGGCTGAAACGGATGCCAAATTACAAGTCACCAGAACATACTACGGAAATAGGCTTGATTTAAGCTTAGTTCACGAAAATAACTGTTTAAAAAGGATTATTTTTTATATAGAGCCTTTAAAAAAGAGATTATGTCCGACAGGTTGTTAAATAAACCTTCAAAAACAATCATTCAAAATTGGGTGCAATGATTAGATAGAATGTCTTCCGTCCAACTTAATAGTCAATATGTAGAAAAATAAGAAACAAGGGTCACAGTATGTTCTACGAGAAATACTTGAAGGCAACCAAAGAGAAGGGCAGCTTCATTAACATCAACCTTGATCCGGCGCTGCCAAAACAAAGAAAAGAAAATGTTGTTCCAGAAAGATACATTTCCAAGGAAGACAGCGAATCACTTCTTAACTTTTCTTTGGATATAATAGAGCAGGTCAGCGATTACTGCTGCTCCATAAAACCTAACACCCAATATTATCTCGGTCACACGGATATACTCGAGAAAATCGCAAAAAAGAGCCACGACCACGGAATGCTCGCAATCTTAGACCATAAACTCAGTGACATCGGCTCCACCAACAGCTCCGCACTGTACTGGATCAACGAAATGGGCTTCGACGCATTCACATTCTCTCCTTTCGCTGGCAACACACAAAAGACTGTGGAAAAAGCCCATGAAAACAATCTGGGAGTTATAGTTCTCACCCTTATGTCTAACCCAGAAGCCGAAAAAATGATGATCAACACAACAGTCAACGATCAACCATACTACCTGTATACCGCCAAGACAGTGAAAGAAACACAAGCCGACGGCTGCGTAGTAGGCTTAACATGTTTCGTTGAGGACGAGTACATCAAAAACATCCAAAAAGTTGTCGGAGACAAGGTAGTGTTTCTGCTGCAGGGCATGGGTCCACAAGGGGGGCAAGCTAACAAAGTAAGATATGCCCGTAACCCGCTGGTGAGCCTAGGCAGGGCAGTTATCTATTCTGATAATCCGCGAGAGACAGTTAAAAGATACCATGACATATTCAAGAAATTTATATGATGAGGCTTCAGATTACCTCCATATATTTTGTTCCATTCTCCGTAATCCTGTAGACTCCTCGGCTAACCCGCTCAATATACTCTTTCTTGAGCAAGTAACGTAGACGATTGTCAAATCTTGTTCTCGTAGCCAAAGAGTGACACGTAGTCAAAACCTTCTTCTCCAAAGCCGTCCAGCGAACAGGTCCCCTCTTAAGAGCACCAAGGATAACATTGTCCAGCATGTCCTGCTCTTCTCGGCGACGACTCACAACTTCACATCCTGTTCATTCAAAACCATTTTAGCTTTCACTCCATCGCGATTACCTGTTTTCGTGGTTAAGTCCCCACCCACGTGTAAGGTTTCGAAATGTTCAGCACGATTTTGCCGTTTTCGTCAAGCCATAGTTCTGGAAGTCTTACCTTGTAAGCGAATATGACACCTAAACCGAAGGATTTGGCGTATGTTTCAGCCTCAACTGCTCCAAAATAGATGTCTACTCCAAAACTTTTTGTTGCATCCATTTTCTTAAGCAGGATATCTATTTGCCTCGATATGGTTTGGGTCATCAATGCGCCAAAGCGGGTACCCACTGCAAAGCTTTTAATGACATCTTTTTTGAGGAAGTCAGCGTCTATGCCAAAGATTTTTGGAAGATTTTGTTTCTGGAATGTAACGTCTACGCTGAGAGTTTTTGGTATGCCCAATTTTTTGAAGATTGCATCCGTTGTCCAAGTTTTTGTGTATGTTTGTTCCATGGTTTCTGGTCCAATATACGTGTCGGCGACAACAACACAATCAAAAAAGTTGACGTTAAGTGTTGATGAATCTAAAAAGGTAAGTCCAGCCCTAACCCGTGCCGTATCATTTGTTATAGAGACGGTTCTTGTCACGAGTGAAACCTCGTCAACCCATATCTCTTGAAGATTATTTGCCACATCACGCTTAAGGTCTAGACAATACCATCGTCCCGTTGTTGGTGTAACCGCAGAAGAAACGTATGTGCCAGTCCCCGCTTCGAAGGTCACGATACCCCAATATAAAACTCCATCTAAACGTCGCACCATAGCCGCTGTAGCATATTGCCACACGCCTGAATCAATCTTTAGAATCTCTATACGATTACCGTCAGCACCCAGAGCCAAAGTATCAAATTTCACGTAATACCGAGCAAAAACTGGGTCAGTTGCAGTAAAAGTCTTAATGCAATATACTAAAGCGCCCAAAGCCGAAGCTGTCATCTTCGCATTATATGTTCCATGATGAGGATTAACATCCTCTACAATTAATGCGCTTCCAGCCCCACTTATGTTTGTTCTTGTCCATGCGCTGAAGTCTCCGCTTTCAAAACCGTCGTTGAATAGTTCTGTGAAATACTGAAACAATAGCTCTCGTTGTTTTGGAGTTAACTTAGGCGCTAACACATTATGCGCATATTCGCTCATAGCATCATGGCTTTTGAGAAATCTCGGTGGAACCCGCCATTTCTTTTCATCAAAAGGCGCTTTGCAATTAGGACAGAAAGACTTGTCTGATTCAACGTAAGTGCTGCAATTGGGACAACAATACTCCCACGTAGGAAACAAGTTTAGAACTTCTTTCGGAGGCTTAACCGGAATCATTAACCACGTTCCCCTCTTCATTTATCTGCAAAATCTTTCCGCCTTCAACACCCAAAACGTAAACGGTCTCTCCGTGGTCAACTCCGCCTCTTTGCCTATGCATCTTAATTGTATTAGTTCTGTACGCTACGACCTTATCGCCTCTCACCAATCTTACCGTATATAACGGGTTTCTAGTTGGAATCACAATGATCTTTTCGCCTTTCAGTATCTTTTGGGTCAATTTTGGTGCAAAAGGATACCATCCGAAACGCTTGAGTTTTTGCTGATCGACCTCTGAGAACCTGTTTTCTTTGCCTGTTTTAGCCAAGCTTCAACCCATTCTGGGTTCAATTCGTCTTTAGGTTGTAGTTCGTGTACGCGATTAATTAAATACCCAATAGCCTAATAGATTTAACGAACTAGCTTGGCTAGGTTCATGATTCAAAACCTAAAGGAGATAATAGAAGTTGGCGATTAAACAATGCCCGACCTGTAAGCGGAACGTCAGCCTCACCCAGATGCAGTGGGACTTGGGCGCGGAACTGCCGAGGGACTGCCCTTGGTGTAATAAAACAATAAAGAAAAAAGACGATAAAACCAGAGAATATTTCCGCGAGGAACCGAAACCCAAGTACCATGATCACCTTGAAAAAGGTGCATAAACTGACAAATACGCTGTTATTAGTCTCCTAATATAACCCGATATTCCGCTCCTTTTTTGTTGATAAACCACTTTCACACCTAGCCGAAAAGGCGTGCGTGTTACAAAAGAACGCGGCACAAAAATCAGAACACTTAAACCTTAAAGGGCACTAATAATTCTCACATATCCAGAAAGAGGAAGATGGCTGATAAGTCCATGAAAAGAAGCCAGAGAAATGCCAAGAGTAGACGTGGTAGATACGTTAAGAAATGCCCCGTTGAGATAGGACAGGAATACGAAGTGGATATAACAGAAACAACCCCCAACGGGACAGGCATAGCCAGAATCAAAGGTTTCTTAATTTTAGTTAACGACACAAAGCTTGGAGACCACATAAAGGTAAAGATCACGAATACAGAGCTCCTGAGCGCAGAAGCAGAAATAGTCACATAGAACTCAAGCGCACACGTTGCACACCTCATTTAAACATCAAAAACAGCGAACATGTCGCGTCCGTGCCGAGCGAATTAGCGAGGCAGTTTAGGGCGAAAGGGGTTTATGGTCCATACCAAACTGTGCGAAGCAACTACAGAATCCACGACTTACAGATTCACTTTCATATATTTAGACATCTAAGAGCAACCTTAACATACTACAAAACAAGCGGAGACATTCTGAAAGTCAAATATTTAATGGGACACAAACGGTTAGACACTACAGGAAGATATACCCATTATCAGGCTTTCAGAAACGAAGAGTATATAGTTAAAAGACCACAAACAAAAAAGGAAGAAGATCAACTGATTGAAACTGGTTTCGAGTATGTCAAATAGTTCAAACAGTTAGTGGAGAAGTCTCCACATCTCCAGCAGCTCCCATTTCTTAAATTATGAGATCATTTGATTTCGTATGTAACATAAGAATATCAGTTTTTACGATATGTCATTACTCGAAATAAATGCTATATCTTTTCTAAAGCATAAAGAAAGCATAGGATTTAGTGATAACTATAAACATCTTTCAGAAGGTTTCAAGAGGTTTCACTATCCGCGCCAAAAATTGGTGATGAATGATGAAAAAAATCAAGAAAGTTAGATGGGATCCAACAATAGCAAAACTAGCAGATAATAAATTGAGGCAGAAAATCTGTATGGATACAAGCAACCACGATATGACTTCAACGAGCAAAGTAAATGGAGCCATTATTTCACAGAAAAGACGTTCAAAAGAAGTTTTTCAAACATTTCTACACGCGTTATTTGATAATGACGGTCCAAAAGTGAAATACCAAAATCCTGATGCTTGGAGAGTTTACCCCTTTAAAAAAAAGACTGACAATCGTTAATTCATAAAAATTAATCACATAATAAAAAAGGCGAACATACGAAGATGCCGCCACCACTCAGGGAAATGGCTGTTCACGGTTCTAATGAAGACATAACCCGAATTTTTCCCGCAAATCCCCCCTTTTTTTAAAATACTCAAAGGTTAAATTTTAACCCCAAACCCGTTTACGCCTATAAACCTTTTTTCTTTCCTACTTTCTTTGTTTTGGTTGTTTTGTTTGTTCGGGATAGCTTTTTATCAAATCGAGAATGTACTTTATGTTATGCCTGAACAGGAAGAGAGGATTCGGCTTGCTGCGTTCTTGAATGTCGCCTTCACCATCGTAGAGATTGTTGGCGGCTTATGGACCAACAGCCTAGCAATACTCTCCGACGCATTACATGACTTCGGCGACAGCATCGCATTACTCGCCTCATGGCTCTTCGAACGAGGAGCACGCAGATCACCTGACACCAACCGAACATTCGGGTACCAAAGCTCTCCCTATTCTCTGCGCTCTTCTCCGCTTCTATCCTGATCGGAGGCTCAATCGTAATCATCTTCCAAGCAATACCCAGACTCCTAAACCCAGAAACCGTAAACGCAACCGGAATGGTCGGCATAGCCGTAATAGGCATCATAATCAACGGCGCAGGCTTCTTTCTACTAAAAAAGGGAGAGAGCCTAAACGAAAAAGTGCTCTCATGGCACCTTCTAGAAGACGTGCTAGGCTGGGCAGGTATTCTTGTTGGAGGCGTAATCATCTACTTCTGGAAGTTTTATCTCCTCGACCCAATAATGACCATCGGCTTAACAGTATTCATCATCTACAACGTAACCAAAAGCCTCAAAGAAACAATCAACATTCTTCTCCAAGGAGTGCCAAAGCACATCAACCTCGAAGCAGTCAAACAAGACATCAAGGCAATCAAGGGAGTAATGGGAATCCACGACATCCACATCTGGTCACTGGAAGGAGAAACAGACGTCTTCACAGCACATGTAATATTAGATGATGAGACACTCAAAAAACAACCCGAACAGACCAAACAAACAATAAAAGAAACACTCCAAAAACACCACATAGAACACTCAACAATCGAAATAGAAAGCAGATACCACTGCACAGGCAACATATGCGAAGACTCGCACAAAAACCACCAACAATAACCCCCAAAAACAGTTCTTACCCAAGAAAAACAAGGTTTCTGCCCCCACAAAATCAGCCCAAAAAGCCCTATCAGCCACTGTTTTTAACATAAACCTGCGTGCCTGCTTCATATATCTACCCGAAGAAACAGTTCCCCCATAGCCCATTTCTTGCCGAATAACCGTTTTGCCGCAGCCCCACAAACACCAAACATGTAAAAAAGGTGATAGCCCCGCAACCCCCTTCATTTTAGGTGGTGATGACGATGCAGCGTGGACCACAAAAAGGCTCCAAATTCTGCAATCTAATGGGAATCATAAAGTTTCTTAACATGCTCAAAAAAACCCCAAAAAACGTTTACCAGCTCTACCACAGCAGCCTCCACTTCGACACCAAAAAAATCTATCGCTACCTCAGATACTGCCTCAAAACTGACCTGCTAGAAATTGACCATATCGAAGAAGCAAAATTTTTGCCCCCAAAATATTACCGCTTAACCCCTAAAGGAAGAGCCATCATACCCCCTCTTCAACCAAGCAAACAAGAAAACGTTGGCACCTAAGCAACATTCAGCATAAACGCAAATTCCAACTTAAGACCAAAAATCACCCACAAAACTTTTGGACGTAACAACTTTGAGTGCAGTCGTAAAAAAATTCAAACAAATCTACGAAAAACTACAATCAAACACCGGAGCCCTGCTGCCCGCATGGCGACAACTCTACGGAGAAACCAGAGCCGTCACATTCAACGACATAATAGTAGCATATAGCAAAGACCAAGCTGCAAAGCATTCGTAGACTTTTTAGCTGACCAAGCCGTAGGCGCAGGATTCTACACAACAGTCAACCAACAATACGCAAAGCCAAACAAGCAAAACAAACCATATAGACGACTTCAACGAAACCGTCAACCTAGACGAACTACTCCAAATCGCAACCAGAGAAATCGTAGCCTCAGGTAACAGTTTCTGGCTAAAAACCGAACCCGAACACCTACAAAACCTCAAAATACTGCCCCTAACCGGCTTTGACAACCCCACCGCAATAAAACGACCAGTACGGCACAGTAACAGGCTACAACTACAACTACAGCGACGTAAAAACAGCCTTTACACCCGAAAAAATAATCCACTTCCGCTACAACCCCACAAACTTTTCAGCATACGGCACAGGCGTCCTCCAAGTATTACTCAGCGAACTGAGCTTCAACGGAGAAACACGAATCAGCTTTTTAGAAATGAAAGCCCGCATCGAAAAAATCATGCCGAAATCTTCGAAAAATATGCAGGACCCGACGAACTCTGGATATTTGCAGGAGCAAGCGACGAAAAACTTGCAGAATACCAAAAACTAATAAAAAGCAAACCCAAAGTAGGCGCAAGATTCGTCTACAACAAACCAGAAGCAGACATAAAAACCGTTTCCGTTGACCCAAGAGCCCGATACGAAGCCTACATAGACCACATCCTAAACCAAATCTATCTAGGCGGACAACCCCCCTTACCAAAACTTTTTACAACTCCCGAATTCACAGAAGCATCCGCCAGAGCAGCCCTAGAAATCGCAGAAAGAAAAGTCATGGCACTGCAACGCTTCATAAAACGAACCTGCGAACGAGAAATCTTCACTCCTCTACTACAGCAGACGGGACTTGACCCCAAAAAGGCAAACTGCAGACTAAACTGAGGCACAGAAAAACCTGAAGTCAAACTCGAAGACCTCATCAGATTAGTCGAAATAAGCGCTAACCAAGAAAATCCGATTGTGAGACATGAAGAAGTAAGAAAAACTGATCAAAGCAGGCTTTGAGCTATGGGAAACCAAGCATTAACAACGGGAGGTGAAGCATTTGGGACTAGAATTCAAACAAAAACTCTCTATCATCTTGGTAGCAGTCCACGGCACATCCATCGCCCTATCATACATCGTTACTCAAGGCAACATCACAACCATGATTCTATGGTTCGCCATATCCACGGGCGCAACCGCGGGACTCAGCTACTACAATAACCAAGAAAAAACAGAAAAACCAATCGAGTTCAAATCTATAAAATAGAACCCCAAAAATTTTAGTTTAAATCTAGTATTTCACATTCATTTTTCTATATTTTTTTCTATAAAACAGCTTCAGAAACCATTTAAACACCTGACGATTATGTAACTACCAAAGGAGATTTCCATCGTGCTAACTGAGACAATTCTTCAGTTGCTGGAGAACGGAAAGTGGCATTATCTCAAGGACATGCCAAAAAAAAAACTCGCCTAAACAGCTTCAAGGTTGAGAATATCACAAAATTTCTAGCAAAATACAACTTCGTCACACTAGATAACGCAAAGCAAAAAGTAAAACTTGATCCACCCACAAACAGGTTCCTTAAAAAAATTCGGCAACTGGAAAACGAAGAGAACATTTAATCCCTCTCTTTTTATTCTAACTCCTACGGACGTGTTTTGAATGACTGTGTGCGCATTACTTGCAATTAATCGTTTTTTCAGTAAAACAGTTATTTTTAATCTGTAGTATGTTTCTTCCTAGCTTTAATTATGTGTAAAATGTAAATTTTGGGTCCTTTATTTCTTAATTGTTTAAAAATTATACTAACGTTAATAACTATTTGAAAAATTTTTCCAATCAGATTTCTTGGAATGTACAAAGAAATAATTTGGAGAAGAGAAATTGATGGGTCCATTGAATATGATTCAATTATTTGAAAGTTTGCTTCTTCAAATATTTTTTCTAAACCTTGAAGGGTCCATCTCCAATAGTCAGTAGGCTCGTGGGCTTCTGTCCAAATTCCATGTGTTGATAATATTAATACTCCATTATCAGTTAATACTCTATTTAGTTCTGTCAGTACTTTTTCACTATGCTCAACAGGTTCCAGTACTTGAGTGCATAATGCAGTATCGAATGTGGCACCATTAAACGGTAAATGCTACCTATTGCTTTAACATCTGCAGAACGGGATCTCCTATCAATTCCAAAATAGTACTTTGAATTTGGAAAGAATTTTGTGTATGGCTTTTCTCCGCAACCAACATCAAGAATACAGTTACTCGATACACCTTGTACACATTTCGTTAGTTTTTCCCTAAGAAATTTTTTCACTAAATAGCGACTATTAGTTATCAAGTTTGTGTGCGCTTGTAATTTCAACAAAGTTTAACTCCACGTATTTCTCTAAAGTCACGTTTAACTTACTTTTTAAGTATTTTAAATCGTGAAGACCCCAAGGAGGCTCGTGTTCAAACAGCATACTAAAACAAAGATATAACAATTCTAAGTTAAATTCTTAACAGTTAAATAAACGGTTGAATAAAAAATATTTTTGATTGAAAAGTCAAATGTGCTCATGCCGATATAGAAACAGGACCGCGTATTTCATGGGAAATTCTTTTTTATACTAATTTTAGGCAATAACTTGTGTGTGTGTTTGGGGTTAAAAGTTAACATTTCTCTGTTTCTAAAGCTAGACAAACTTTTCCACGTTCACAAACAGTTTTAATAGCCCTCTTTTGCACCTTTATTTTTTTCATAAATACATGAATTTCATGTGGAAAACATAATAAAATTAATCCTCTAAAAATAACTTTTACAACAACATAACAATTATATTTTCTACCATAATTTAAAAACCATTTTTTAGTAAAATAGTTTATGTGCCCATATTGTTGTTTTCTTATTAGTTTAAGCATAGTGTCACTTAAACGGTGTGGACATTCTATATTAATCATGTCTGAAGATACTCTAATTAATTCCTTTAATAATAAAAATGGATTTTTAACGTGTTCTATAACATGACTACATATGACCTTATCAAAACAATTATCTTTAAATGGTAAATATTGAGCATCACAATTGATAAGATTATTAACTCTAACTTTTTTTAAGTTAGAATCATGCATTCTGTGTCCTACATCTTTTAAAAATAATTCTGTATTGATGTCGCCTCTTGGAATATAACCACAACCAACATCTAAAATCATTTTTTTCTTCCTGAACAATCTTTTTAATTCATAAGAGAAACATCTTTAACTCTTCAAGAAGCGAATTTAAATAAATAGTTTATGTCTTTAAAAGCTGTCATATTTTTCCTTTTTATTTAACAAGATATTTCTTGCCCATTCAGGACGATTCCTATCGTAGTCATATCTTCTTGAACATCTTCCACAAACATCTTTTGTGCCTTTACTTTGCTCTGATTTTGTGTTAAGTTTTATTCCTGTGTATGCGCGCGCACTAAACCTAGATTTTTTATTTTAATTTACGCGCCCATAAACTATCAACAAGCTCTCCTTCAACTCCCAATGTAACCGTGTTTTAGTTGCTATTTTCTCTAATTTCTTCAAAGGGGCACTCTCAATACGAGCACCTTTACGAACCGTGATCTTTAATCTTACCACGTTTTCAAAGTCAACCTCAGCTTTGGACAATACTTCATCCGGTAGAAACCGAATTTGTTTCAGACTTTAGCCTATTTTATGGCTAAATTTCTTTAAAATCAATGTTCCTCATAAAACACCAAAAACATTGGAATAGCATGATAATGCAAAGACATACTAAAAACCAAAACCCAGAGAGGATAAACCCGTTCAGAAACTGGAGACCCCCCTTGTACATAACAGTGATGTACCTCAGCAGATTTTTTGATCAACAGTAAATTAGTGCAATTGTGGAACTTTTTGTGTTGCAGTGTTAAATTTTTCACTTAAGACTTTCTTTTGTCCAGCCCGCTATAAATTCCGCATTAATTTTATTCAGATACGCAAAAGTACCTAGACTCATGTTGACCAAAGCAGCATAAGGCGTAAAAAAAAACCTCGCAATCAGTCTTCTAATAAACTTGAAGGTTGAATAGTGTCCATAACGTCTATATGATATCCCCATTGTGACATGATTCTTTGAGGTACCATGATGAACCGCTCCCACATATGGAATAACTTTCCACTCGTATCCTGATTCTTCAACAAACCTCTTAAAATGATGGTCTTCACCAAAGAAAAGTGGAGGCGGATTGTAATCGTTAAACAACTTCTTTCTCACTAACACGTTGTTAATATGTGGTGACGTATCTATCTCATGCACTTTCACCAAGGTCCCAATTACCTTATCATAAGCAGCAGCATGCTTGTTTCCCTGTAACGCAACAGTAGCAATTGCCCCTACGTTTGGAGCTATTTCTGATGTAACACGGTTTAGCCAATCTTTTGGTAAAGACATGTCGCTATCAATCATCGCAACCCAAGGCGTTTTTGCGCCTAAGATTGCATGTTTCCTAGCAAGACTTAACGGTTTGTCTCTTGTAACTATAATGTCGCCAATACCCGACATGTGCTTAAGGCTATGCGTTAAGTTAGTATTTGGCTGTTCCAGTGTGGGAATTATTACATCCACTTTACTAGTATTCAAAGTTTTTTCAACGCCTGTACGTAACACACGGCCATAAGCTTTCCACAATATGGTTTACAGGTCTAAACTTTCCAGAGCATCTAATATATACTCAATGTCTTTTTTGTCAACCAGAGGGTGAACTGGCAGACTTAAGACCCGATTGCAGCAGTCCTCAGTATTGGGGCACTTTGTCTCTCCGTAGCCTAACTTCAAATAGAGGGGGTGTCTGTAAATAGGGATTGAATAATGAACCACAACCCCAATATTTTTCTTGGTTAGAATGCCAGCAAGCTCGTCCCTGCTTCTGGAATAGTTATTTTCTACTCTCACCACATATTGATGGAAGACCGGTTTCACATCCTTTTCTACGTAGGGTACAGTTAAACCGTGCAACTTACGGATTTCGTTACTCAAAAGCTTCGCATTCTCTCTTCTTTTCTCATTAAATACGTCAAGTTTCGTGAGCTGCACTAGACCTATAGCAGCACACAGGTCAGTTATACGGTAATTGTAACCCAACATGTCATGATGGTACTTCTTGCGTTGTCCATGATTTATGAGTAACCGCGCCCTATCTGCCAGTTTCTGGTCGTTTGTGGTAATCATTCCCCCTTCACCAGATGTCATGTTCTTTGTCGCATAGAAACTAAAGCAACCCATGTCTCCTATGCTTCCCGCCTTCTGTCCTTTATATTCTGCTCCGTGGGCTTGGGCGGCATCCTCCACCACGGAGATTCCGTTGTCTTCGGCGATTTCCTTCAGGGCATCCATCTTTGCGGGCTGACCGAACAGGTGAATCGGTATTATTGCCTTGGTTTTTGCTGTTATCTTCTCTGCAACATCTGAGGGGTCAACATTGAAGGTTTTGGGGTCTATATCAGCGAATACAGGTTTTGCGTTCTGAAACAGTATGCAGTTACTGGAGACAATAAAAGAGAAAGCTGAGGTTATCACTTCATCTCCGGGGCCTATCTTTAGTGCCTTAAGTGCCACATCTAACGCTACTGTGCCATTAGTCACGGCAACAGCGTGTTCTACGCCAAGGTATTTTGCGTATTCTTTTTCGAACGCTTTTGTTTTTGGTCCCGAGGCTATAATGCCTGATTTCAGGACCTCTTTTACGGCATCCTCTTCTTCTTTGCCAAAATTTGGTTTTGCGATAGAAATCTTTCGTTTCAAAGGTGTTTCACTCTTCTTTTTCTATTCTCGCATAATCTTCCGTTGATATCTTGTATTTTTCGTTGCAGACTGGGCACACCATACAAACATGGGTTCTTTTTTTTTCTGTTGTCTCAAGTTTTCTGCCGCATCTACAAACGAAGCCTCTGATTCTAGCAGGGTTTCCGTAAGCTAAAGCATGGGGCGGTATGTTTTCTGTAACTACGCTGCCTGCGCCTACCAAAGAGTATTCTCCGATGGTGGTGCCACAAACTATTACGGTTCCTGCTCCGATTGAGCTTCCTTCTTTTACGAGTGTCTGCAGGATTTTCCAGTCTGTGTTGAAGCTTCTGGGATAAGGGTCGTTTGTGAAGGTGACATGAGGTCCAACAAAAACGTTGTCTTCGATTGTTACTCCTTTATAAACTGTTACTCTGTTCTCAAGCTTTACGTTGTTTCCGATGTTTACTCCTTTTCCCACATAAACGTAGTCTGCGAAGACACAGTTTTTGCCTATTTTGGCGTCTTCCATTATGTGAACAAAATGCCAAACTTTGGTGCCACTTCCTAGGCTGACTTTGTTATCAATGATTGCCGTAGAATCAACGTAAACTTTGGACACGAAACTCCCCATTCCATACTAACTTAGCAAGTAAATAACAGTTTACTTGATTCTTTTTAGTTTACTTTTTTTGTGTTATCTGAGCCACTTTTTCCTGTTTTATGGCACCCGTGCTTTTTCATACGCTTTTTTTGTCCTGCTTTACAGGTATACGCTTTGCTAAGCTACCCTGAAAACCGTTGTTAAATTTGTGTAGACCACAATTACTTTGTTCCTTTTTTCGTCTTAGAACATTTTTTCAGGACGTCCCTTATTATCTCCAAATCATAAGCATTTAGGTTGAGGAGGTTTCCGTTGATGCTGATTTTTAGTTTTGTCTGTTCAGCAGGTTCCTTTTTTTGTTCTCGAAGCCACCCAAGAATTGTTTTGATCAATTCCTCTGTTAAATCAACGAATATTCCTGAAATAACCGCGTCACCAAACTCGGGTGAGTCTGGTATTGGCGGAGGAGATATGTTTACGTAATAATCCTCTTTCAAGTTCAAGTGTATCTTCTTTGTAAGTAACGCAATAATCAAATCGTCAACAGCGTATGAAACTCCAAAAATTAGAGCCTTCTCATCCATCTTAATCCCCCACCAACACTATTTTTCCAATTAACTATAAAAAATGTAGCCCTTTTCGGGATAATTGTGTTAAACGCGCACCTTTCTCAAGTTTATGCGTTTGATAGCGCGATTCCTGAAAAAAGGGGAAATGCAGGAGATATGTCTCCGTTTTGTCTGTGGACTCAAGTTGGCTTTTGAGGGTTTGTTGGACGCGTTTCCTCTTTTTGTTCTTGCTCTTTGTCCTTCTTTTTGCATATAATGAATAGAACAATGATTAACACAAGCACTATGATAGCGAGGACCAGCATCCAAATCGCGTTTTGATGTAACGCCAATGCAATGCCTAAAAGAAATGTATCAGGTATCGGTAATGCGCGTTGGTTTTCTATTTTTTGGCCACTTGCTGTTGTGCCCGTTATTGTGATCGTCCTTGTGCCTCCTTCTATATATCCACTAACCGAAAATCAAGCGCAACTGATCCCCCCCGGATTCAATGTTCCGCCCGTCACACTGAGAACGTTACCTGCTAAGTTGACCGTCCATTCTGCTGTTTGTTCTGGAACCATCGAATCAGCTAAATCTTGGGGCAACATGTAGGTGATAGACACTATGGGTTCGCTCCCTGTCGTATATGTGTAAGTGAATGTTCCATGACCTGACCAACTGCTAACGAGTTCAACTAGTGTACCTGCAAAGAAAAACAGGAATAGTAGTATAATGAACAGTATTATGAGCGGGATTGATGGTCTTCGATGTCTTGCAAGTCTAAAAACAACTCCAAATGTAGAAAAACGTATTTTCCTCTTAGATATTTAATATTTGCCTCTAACATAGAGGCTGTATCTGTTTCTATGGCTTTGCCAATTTGGCAAATAAATGAATGCACCGTAAACTATCTAGAAATGCGCTACTCACTGAGGCCCACCACGTTATTGGCATCCAGTTCATGCCTTAATTAAATGAGTTCTGTCTATTCCTTTTCTTGCATCCAAGTATCCTTTTATCATATTAAAACGATTAAAAATGATGGCCTGTGCCAAAATTAATGGAAACGATCTTTTGGCTACATTCCAAGAAATTTGTCCTCTTAAATAGTGACGTTTTGGGGATTCTACAGGTCTTAGATGAAGAGTATTTGTTAAAACGATTATACTTTTGCGATGCCGCTCTGAAAGCAATAGCTTATGAAATAGGGTGTCCTCTCCTCTCCTTACTTTAGCCAAATCCACTTTCTTGTTTTCATCTTTCTGTCTTTTGTTAAATGCCTTTTTCCAATCTTCAAGAAAAAAGAGGATGTTACCGCCTAACCATTTCTCACTTTGAGGTAAGGGTATTTGCATTTTCTCTAAAAGCCGTTTTATCATGTGCCTATAAGAAATAGGGTAATCAAGATATTCAAAAGTTATAATCCCAACATTATCCTTTCCGAGCAGAAGAATGTAATCCCTTATTTTTGGGTCTAAAACTAAATCTGCATCTGTCTTCAATATTTTATTACATTTCGCCATTGAATAACCCAGTCTTCTCAAGAATGTTGGTCTAAATGAAAACTGGGTCCCTTCTTCTTCGCTAACTACCTTAAAGACCGCCTTTTCAAAAAAATTCATTCTCTTCGTTATTTCTACAGCCACGTTATACGAATCGTCTGTACAATTGTCAAATAGCAAAATCGTTTCTGCTGGATTTAACATGAATACCGAGGGCAAACTGAGCTTCAACAACTCAGATTCGTTATGAATGGGCATAACAACAGAAAAACTTGTATTTCTATCACACATAACTAATCAACATCTTTCACAAATGCCATCAGCGATCTAAATAAAACATGAACAAAAACAGATGGAGCAATAATCCACCTTAAAACCTCTTGGTTTAGACAATTTAGATAAAGACCCTCCATTACACCCCAACCCTTTCCTCAATCGATTTTAGATACGTATGTACATAAATATATTCTCGGAATATCCGTGTTTTTACGAATTTACCAACAACTGCTTTTTGAAATTAATCCTAAATCGCTCTCACCAATTTCGTTTACCTCGAATACATACGCGCATGAAAGCCCAGACTCTCCGTGAACTAATTGGCTTAATCTGGAGTAGCCAATTGATGTAAACAAAACGAAAAAATTAACTATCATCCAAACTTTAGAGGTTTTCCCAAACATCTATAAAGTATCGATTTTTTTAATTTTGTGGAATCAATAAAATTTCTGGTATCAATAAGGCAGCAGTTCGGCGACAGCTCATTTATTTTATCTTCAATGTTGTTTTCTCTAAAATAGGAATGGTTGACAAGCAAAATTATGCAGTCTTTACCTTTGATTGTTTCTTCCAGAGTTCCACTTTTTGCGACAAAAGTTTCAGCAGTTAAAGGATCAAATGCCATGACGTTTTTAGAGGCTTTGCCCAATTCGGTAATAACTGTTTTTGCGGGAGTTCGTCGTATATCCAGCACATCTCTTTTGTATGTGACCCCCAGAACAGCAAAACTTGAATCTTGAATATTCTTGTTACGGATTTTGAGGGTTTCTTCTGCAATGTGAATTACATAAAGTGGCATGTTCTTGTTTACGGCGGCTGCTTCTTCAATAAATTCAATGCTTGTTCCCATTTTTCTTGCCTTATACAGTAAATAAAACGGGTCTTTTGGAATACAATGACCACCAACTCCTGGTCCAGGATAATGAGGCAAAAATCCAAAGGGTTTCGACGAGGCTGCATCAATAGTTTCCCATGTGTCTATTCCCATTTTTTCAAAAAATTTTGACAGGTCATTAATAAGTGCGATATTAACGCTTCTGAAGATGTTTTCTAACATTTTTGTGGCTTCTGCAACTTTCAGAGAAGATACTGGAACCACTTTTTCAACGATTTGAGAAAATAATAAACCTGCCACATCAACGCTTTCTTTATTTATGCCACCCACAATTTTGGGTATACGCTCTAAGCTCCATTTTTTGTTTCCAGGATCAATTCGTTCAGGAGAAAAAGATAGATAGAAATCGTCTCCAGCATGAAGACCTGATTCTTCGAGTAATGGTTTAACTATTTCTTCTGTTGCCCCAGGATAGATTGTACTCTCTACGATCACCAAAGTTTCTTTTCTAAGGAATTTAGAAATTGTTTTACAAGTGTTTGTTAGAAAAAGCAAGTTTGGAGTCTCGTTTTCTTTCAAGGGTGTAGGCACATCAACAACGAAAACATCGGCGTTTTTCAAGATTTCTTCTTCGTTTGAGACTCTCAGATTATTTGCGATTTCAGATAATGTTTTTTGCCTTTTCACTTCATCAGTTGGTAATATAGATATAAGTTCCGAGATAACCTTACTTTGCCTTATATCGCCTAATCTTTTACGGTCAATGTCGTAGCCGATGGTTTGGAATCCATTCTTAGCAAATAGCGACGCCATCGGATATCCTACATGCCCTAACCCTAAGACTGAAACCACAACTGTCTTGTCTTCAATTTTTTGAGTTAACATTTCAGTTGTATACTGAAACTTTAGACGTATTTGTTTTTTGTCCACATTACAGCAAGATTCAGAGTTGTCACGCTCTGCTGAAATAGAAAACATTTAAATCCTGTGAAATATCGTTACCCAGTTTAGAGGCTTATATAATGTCAGGACAGGGTTCACGTGGACTCACCTACGAATGCGTGAAATGCGGCGCCAAAGTTAAAACAGAAGAACTTGAGTTGCGCGGTGGAGGAGTAAAATGCACCATTTGTGGTTACCGCGTCCTCAAAAAACAAAGACCGCCAGTAGTGAAACGTGTCTCCACAGGATAACTTCAGTCTTTCACTTTGAAGACGAAAGCCTAATAACATCTCTTTAGACTAGTGGGTTCGATGATTCCGAAATTTCTGTTCCTAACTAAGGGTGTAGGCAGACATAAGGAACGTTTGGCATCCTTTGAATTAGCCTTAAGAAGCGCAGGAATACACCGTTGCAACATAGTAACTGTTTCAAGCATAATACCGCCCGGATGCAAACTGATCACAAAAGAACAAGGTTTGAAAATGCTAAACCCAGGAGAGATAACTTTTGCTGTCCTGTCCAAAAACTCTGTTAAAGAAGCACACCGATTAATTGCTGCCTCTGTTGGAGTTGCGATTCCTTCAAAAAAAGACAGTTATGGCTATCTCTCAGAGCACCACTCATTCGGTCAATCAGCGGAAGCGGCAGGAAACTATGCCGAGGATCTGGCGGCGAGCATGCTGGCTACAACAATGGACATTCCCTTTGATCCCGAACAAGCTTGGGACAAGAAAAAGCAGATCTTCAAAACCAGTGGAACAATCATCAACACAAGTAACATAACGCAATCGGAAAAAGGAGAAAAAACTGGTCAGTGGACAACAGTCCTCGCAGCAGCAGTTTTTGTGCCATAAAGTTTTTCTAGCAAACGAATGGACAAGAGCCTTCTTTCAATTTTTTAATCCTGAAAAGTGGGCAGAGCCTAATCAGCAGTTACACAGATCGTCTCAAAGTATTATATTACCATTTTCGCATAGTGCACCTCATGGATTTAGTATTTGGATTCGATGTTGTCAGAAAGCCTATCGAAGAATGTTTTGGTTACGCTGCAGAACATGGTTTGTCTCATCTAGAAATTGACTTAATCAGAGGACACTCTTTCATCGAAACTTTCGATGCTGAACAGATTAACAAGTTAAGAGGATTATCTGAACAATTCGGAATAAGTTTGAGCCTCCACACACCATTTACCATTAATCCTTCTGACAAAATTCCCACAATCAGGGATGCCAATATTGCCTATTTGCAGAGATGCGTGTCAGTTGCTCATGAACTAAATGCCACACATGTAACAACACATGTCGGATACTGTTTAGGCGTTAAACCATCGAAACAAAAAGCATTAGCAAGATTGGTTGCGAATCTCAAGCAAGTTCTACACGATTGCCTAAAACTTGAAGTTAAGTTAGCAATCGAAAATGTTAATCCAATGCCCGAAGGCTCAGAACTCTTCTATTTGGGAGACAGCATTGAAGAGTGCAAGTTCTTGTTGTCTGAACTTGATTCTCCTTACTTGAATCTATGCTTGGATATCGGTCACGCAAATACGAATGAGGGACCTTTAGAGTATATCCAAAAATTTGGAAAAAAAATAATTAACGTTCATTTTCATGACAACAACGGCAAAACTGATGATCATTTAGATGTTGGAGAAGGCACGGTTCCTTGGAAAGAAGTCGCTGAGGCTCTGAAAAGGATCAAGTTCTTTGGTCCCTTCGTTTCTGAGTGCTTCAATTCAGAACCTCATGAAGCAAAAACTGCTCTGCAAAAATACTTCTAAAACTGCCTCTCTATTATGACTCGTATTATGCAAAAAGTTGCCTGACAAAGCTTATGGACTGGTTTCAGCACCCCTCGACTAGTGTGGTGTCCAGTTTTTAGGGAAATGAGACGAACTAGAAACTGTGAAGGGAATCTAGTAGAGTTCTTTGTCTCCTAATCTGCGTAACATTTTGCCTTTAAGTTTCACAGAGGGAATCATGTCTTCTTCAGGTCTCCTATCAACTGTTCTGCGTTTCACAGATTCGCCGCATACACCGCCGGGCAGCAACTGCCTCCTTACACATGTCGTGTAGCTACAGTTTGCTACACTGCACTCTTCATCGGTCCATCTACACCAGACTCGGTTTCCTTGGTAGATTACAGCTCGTTTCATGCATTTAAACAAACGACATGTGTGGGAACAATATTTTGTTTCAACCAATATGTGCCACGACCTTGCTATGAACAAAAATTCTTTGCAGTTTACGTCATATCAGCAAATTATGCTTCAACCACGGAAAGTTATAAATTTTGTGTTTTTCAAATCCATTTCTGATTTTTGCTTTTAGCTTGATCTGTGAAACAATTAGAAAGGAAAAGGTGGAGACTAGCCCTTTTTTTAGAAGGGCTAACTTTCGAAATTGGATGTCTGTGTTGTTACTGTTTGAAGTGGGGAATCACCTGTTCGCTTATGAGGTCGATTGATTTTCGGACGTTTGGTCCTATTGGTGATCCTACAACAAACTGGGTTATTCCTGATTTAAGCAGTCTAGTTATCTTTTGGTTGCACATGTCGGGGGTTCCTGCGATAGAGAATGCTTCTATCATATCTGGAGTCACTGAACCGAAGGCTGTGCCGAAGTCCCCTTTCTTTAGGGCTCCTCGAATCGTATCTGCCTTCTCCAAGTCTAGCCCATGCCTTTCCAGTATCACGTTGGGGCTACCTGCAACTATGAATGCAACTACGGGAGAAGCTGCCTTTGTTGCTTTTTCAGGTTTCTTGACAAAAACCCTTTTCTTTAATCGAAATACAACACTTAATGGTGCCTATCATGGGGGAAAGAAAGATAGCTATCATTTCACTGTTGCTTTCTCTATTTATATTGCATTCTATGTCTGGTGTTGTTTTTGCATCTTCAGGTAATTGGATGGAGGTAGTAAAGTTGACTGGTGCGGGTGGCATTGGCTCTACAAAAACTTTTACAGTTGATCATGTTGATTGGAGAATAAGATGGGAGATAGAACCCGGTAATGGATCTGCCAGAACAGCTTTCTTAGTCTATGTTTTTCCTTCAACTGGCATTAAAGGTAGCGAACAATGGTTTGACTCAATCCAGCATTTTGGCACAGAAGAAACAACTGGAATTTTGGATATCTTTAATCATAGTGGTTCATTTTACATGGATGTTCTTACGGGTAACGTAGAAAGTTACTCAATGATAGTCGAACAAAACTTAGATTCTATCCCAGAGTTTCCATCATGGATCATTCTGCCTCTATTCTTGATTTCAACTTTGTTTGTGATAGTATTCAAAAAGAGACTGTTCTATCAACGATCATAAGAATTGTAAATGTATGTTTAACTAACCAGATGGACAGAGAACACAGCGGGGTCAATGTTTCTTGACAAAAATCCTTTTCAGTTATGTTAACAAAGGTATTAATGGTGCCTAGAGTGGGGGAAAGAGGGGCAGCACTTCTTCTATTATTGATTATTTCATTTGTTCTGGTTACTTTTCCACAAATTGAAATAGTGAAAGCACAAGCCATCATCTATATCAGAGCAGATGGAAGTGTTGAGGGCACAGATAAGATTCATCGAGATGGAGACTTCTACACTTTTATTTCTGATATTAGTGGCTCAATTGTTTTGGAAAGAGATAATGCCTTTTTGGATGGATCAGGCTACAGACTTCAAGGAGACGGAAACCAAAACGGAATAACCCTTAGTGATAATAACAATATAACAGTTAGAAATTTGAAGTTATCCAGTTTCAATATTGGAATAGTGGTTATGGGTTCAGATAACAATAAAATCTTGGAAAACACCATAACGGATAACTTTCGTGGTCTTGATCTTACTGCCTCAGAAAATAATTTTGTATCAAAGAATTATGTAGCAAACAACGATGATGGCATAGCCCTTGAAAACGTCTATAACACCATCAGTGAAAACACAATAACTAACAATAGGGATAAAGGCATCTACCTCTATGGTGCAGGGTTCAACATCATTTATGGAAATGAAATTTCTAGTAATGGTTTTGGTATCGATATTGTTAGGAGCGAAAACAATACAATTTATGGTAACTCTTTAGTGAATAATGGGTTCAACATAAATATTGACGATGCTGGAAACAACCTTTTTTTTGATAATAATCTGACTTCTTATGTTGGGAATACTTTTAGGTTCACTTTTGCTAGGAATAACACTTTTCACCACAACAACTTTGCGGGTAGAATAGAGGTTGTTGATAGAGGATGGCTTCTTCCACCTTGGATCCCAAACTCTTCAATCAACATATGGGATGATGGGATTGAAGGCAACTACTGGGAAGACTATAATGGTAGTGACGGTAACGGTGATGGAATAGGAGATAATCCTTATCTGATTCATGGCAGTAACGTAGACAACTATCCTTTAATGGAACCAGTCATTATCCCAGAGTTTCCATTATGGATCATCTTGCCAATATTCATAACCGCAACTCTGTCTGCTTTAATAATCAGAAAGAGACTATTCAGTCTTCATTAATAAGCGTGTAAATATACTTTTTTGTAGAGTAAGACATATTGGATCAGACGACAAGAAAAATCCCATTTTTCCAACATAAGAATTGTAAATGTATATTTAACTAACCAAAACAGATTATGCTACTGGTTTTTTGTTTGGTCAAGGTTTCTTGATAAAAACCCTATTTTTCCATTCTTCCTGAAGTTTCAAGGCGAGATTTCCATTCTCTAAGATGAAGGCTCCACGGTAACCACATTTTCTGCACTGCCACAGCGACCATAACTGCGGCATACCCTGCGCCCAAAAGACATCTGTTGATCCACACTTCGGACAATACTTAGATGCTCGCTTCTTTTTTGCCTCAGCTTTGTTTGGTGTTTCATTATTTGGCATACGTCAACGCCGACCTTTGCCTTTTATTTCCTTTCTTATTTTCAGCGTCCAATTCTATCAGCTTTCATACAATTGATTTTTTTATCG
>SDBS01000904.1_pt1 | contig 29778 bp, 32 predicted proteins | sample 2277091 | NCBI WGS metagenome assembly SDBS01 (sample SAMN10404972, study PRJNA504765) | marine sediment metagenome | isolation source: marine sediment core GS10_PC15, 163 cmbsf | place: Arctic Ocean: Southern Knipovich Ridge | collected 2010 | reverse complement strand
ATAGCCATGTCTCTGGGGTACGCCTCTTTAGTTTCTGCGTTGGGTGGCTTGCAGCATTTCTTTGTGTTCGTCTTCATGCTACTGTTGAGTTTGTTTGTGCCAAAAATTCTTAAAGAAGAGATAAGCAGAAATGTGGTTGCGTTAAAAATTTCTGCAATAGCCTTGATGTTCGTTGGAACTTGGTTAATAACATTATAATTTTGTAAATGGGCATCAACCTTTTTTCAGGTTGGTGAATAATCTTAAGTATAGTGAACTACAAGGAAATTAATTGAGGCATTGCTTAAGGCTAACTAACACGTGCCGTAACTGCAGCGCCATAATGAAGGCTCGAGTATGAGTAGGCCCAGGGGTTTAGATTTAACAACCAAGATCATCTTGATATTTTTGGTAGTCGTTATCTCATACCTCTTACTGTTTTTGGTCATTTCTGAGGTTTTTGTTCAAGAGCCTACTTTGGGGACGGGCAGGATGGATCAGATGATGGACACCAACCCAGACTATACAGTCGTAATCCTCATTTCCCTCACTATAGCGTTAGTGGTTGGAGTGTTGGTTACCTTATGGTTAAAGCCAGCAAAAACAGAAACTACAGTATCTAAGACGGACGAACTGGAAATAATTAAACGTGCTCTGTCAGATGACGAGAAAGCGGTTCTCGATGAGATACGAAGAGCCGGAGAGATAACCAAGATTCTCTGCGGTTTAGGTTGGAGTGGAGCAAAGCCAAGCTCTCTAGAATTCTAACGAACTTGGATAAGATGAATATCATACAAAGAGAACGGGTAGGCAAAACCTACAATGTGTTTCTCGCAGGAAAACGACCCAAACAGTAAAAGAAACGGTTGGGAACGGTTGCACGGACAACCCTTAATGGTTCTCCCTCCCTTGGTTTTTTGTGCAATGTGTGGAGGTGAAAAGTCGGGATGAAAACTAAAACATTGGTTCTGGCTCTTATATTGGTAGTAGTTGCCGTGGCTGCTCCTGCAACGTATGCGCTTGCGCGCAGTAACCCTAGCAGCTCCTATTATGGTGTAACTGGAAACATAGATGACTTAGATGAAGAGTGGTGGAACGAAATGAGAACCTACATGGAACAACGCTGGGAAGATCATGAAGATGAGGAGTGGTGGGACGAAATGAAGGAACACATGGAACAACATTGGGCTGGCATCGAAAGCGAAGACTGGTGGGATGAAATGAGTGAACACATAGAAGAACACTGGGAAGAGCTAGAAGATGGCTATTATCGTTACGGTCGTTCCAGCCGCTACGGTGGATGCCACTGGTAAACCCTAAAACAACTCTCTTCTTTTTATGCGCTAAACTCTCTCCTGTTTACATGAGGCAAAACAGTATTTGCAACAAAACCCAGTTACTTTTCCAATTTGATTATCCCGTCGGGTTTACCTAAGTAAACTATATCAGCCATTCCAATGAAGAGACCTGTCTCGATTACGCCAGGGATAAGCTTGAGCCGCTGATTCAGTTCTTCAGCATCAGTTATAGCTCCAAAATCGACGTCAACGACATAGTTGCCGTTATCCGTCACAACTGCACCAACCTTTCCTTTACCCTCCCGCAAAAGAGGCTTCCCGCCCAGCTCCTTTATGCTAGCAGTCGCTGTAGCCAAGGCGAAGGGCAAAATCTCCACTGGCACCCGAAAGCTTGTTCCCAGTTTCTCCACCAGTTTCGTCTCATCCGCAACTATAACAACCTGCTTGGCTGCTGAGGCAACAATCTTTTCCCTCGTCAATGCTCCGCCCCCGCCCTTAATCAGGTCCAACTTATTATCGACCTCGTCGGCTCCGTCGATGGCTAAGTCAAGAGTGGGATATTCATCTAGAGTCGTCAGGGGAATTCCTGAACGCACAGCCAAAAGCATGGCTTGACTAGAACTTGGGACTCCGAGAACCCGTAAACTACCCTGCCGCATCAGCCGCCCTATCTCCTGAATCACATAAGCAGCTGTGCTTCCACTGCCCAACCCCACAACAAAACCGTCTTCTACGTGCTTAACTGCTTCCAAAGCTACCCTTTTCTTAGCTTCTTCTCTCCAACTCACCTTTTCAGGCCTCAGTTTCCATTTGCCCAAGCCGCTCCAAAACCTTTTCTACCTCAGATCTGATCTTGTCAATTCTCTCTTCAGCCTCAGTTTTCTTCGGCTTCGAGGGCTTCCTTGGCTCCCTCTTAGCATTTTCATGTAGAGAAGACGGCAAACCTGATGAAGGTTTGGAGGACTCAGGTTTTGGTTTTATGTCCAAGTTCACCCTCAAACCCCCTATCTTTTTATGTATATCGTCAAAGCGGTCATTGAATAATTTGATGAGGTCCTCTTGCATGGATTCCAATTCATGGAGAGCCACGACAGACTCGTTTGTGGATATGGAGTCTTTAATTTCAAGCATCCTATGCTTGTATCCCTGAGCTAGACGTTCTCGCTCCTTGTCGCTTATCTTTCCTTCAGCCTGAGCTTCGTAGAGGCGTCGAATGCCGTAACTAAGAATTTCTCGCTCCACATCTAATAGGCTAAGTTCTTTTTTGGATTTCTGAGCGTCAAAAGGTGTAACAGTTCGTTCTCCCTTCAGGGACAATATCGCAGCAGCCCCGGGAACTTCCGGTGGCTCTTCACGGGTCTCTTTCCTTCCACTCCTCATCATATAAATTGTTATTAAAGCTACTATAACTGCTCCGAGTGCAACTGCGTACGGCAAGACATCAGAAATCACGAATGTTCCTTCTCCAACCATGTTCCTTTTTTTATTGTTGTATATAAGCTTGAGGAAGGAGTTTCTGAAGTTTTCGGTCATTTTTATGCAAAACTCCCATTCTAACCCTTAGAAAGCGTTTCCATGGTGGAGAATCTAGCAAATCGGGAGCGAAAAGGTGATGACTAAAGCAACGATGCCGCGGGAGGAACCTAGTTCTTCGTTTGATCTCTTCTTTCGTTTATGCCGACGTATCTAGTTGGGCTACCGTCTAGGTTAGAGTAGCTAGTTCTATCTCTCTTTGAAACAGGTTTTTTGGGTATGCTCAGTTATGGTCTGAATGCTTTCTATTTATCAATGGAGCCAAAAGCTTGAACTTCATTTCATAGAGCTCGTCGAGAACCAAAAAGTGGGTTTCCACCGTTTCATATTCTTGTTTAAGCTTTTGGCATAAACGTTTGATGCTAAGTGTATGTATAATTCTCGCTCCCTCTTTGCCTAGCAGCTTCTCTAGATGTGAGATGATAACCTCAAGATTGCCATCAAACTCTTTTAGTTTCAGCGCTAGCTGTCTTTCTGTTAGCGAGTGTATCAACTCGGAGACGTTTTCTCCAAGGACCCTCCTAAGCGTATCATCTAATGCCTCGAACATTAGTTCGTTAAAATTGTCCATTTAATAGATTCACCTCGAGTCGAGACTAAAGTTGTCTGGTACTTATTCAGATTCGGACCCTGCCCTAAATAATTTTTGTTCTAGTCGGATTCGGAATTCGAATTGTATGTAAATTTTAAATAGAAAAACTACACAATAGTCTAATTCTAAGTTGGAGTCTGATTAAATGACGTCAAAAATCGTGGAAAATCTGCGGAGGCGAGCCATAAAAACTTTCATGGACATGCTCATATTAGGTGAGCTACAGGATAAATCATTGAGTGGCTACGACATTATTGGACTCGTCCACAAACGGTTCAATGTTCTGGTGAGTTCAGGCACAGTCTATTCACTGCTATATTCGCTGGAGAGGAAAGGTTTGGTGACCGCCGATATGGAAAATCGGAAACGAGTCTACACCTTAACTGATAAAGGCGAACAAACCCTAGAAACTGTAGGGCGGGCAAACGGGGAAATTCGCGGTCTTGTGCAAAATCTGATATCCGGCAACAGAGGGACAGTCGTCTAAATAACGCCCACTAAATCAGTTCCCACACTTCTTTCATTCACCTTCAGGTTATCAAGAATCTATTTGGTAGCTTGAACAGAAGTAGAATCCTGAATTAGTTCCTTTCTTTTCGCGTGAATTAGCGGCTAATTGAAAGATGCGTAAGTAATGTTTTTATATCATACTTGATATCGTGTGTGATATCTCCTGTGATATCATGTTTGGTCACCTTGCTGAAATAAAAGAAATGATGCTTAAAGAAATCGACATGTTCCGTCAGAAAGGAGCCGTAAGCCCTGAAAAGGCGATGAGTCTTGAGGAATTAGAGCTTTCACCGAAGTTTAAAAGTCTCATGGGAGGTTCTCTAGGACTATTAGGTGTTCTCGTAGAGGTGGATGGCAAATACTACCTCTCAGAGGAGCAATTGAAGAAAGTTGAGGAACAGCTTTCAGCTCACCCCTTAAGACAATGGTTAAGGCATACAGCAAGCGTTCCAAAAGGGCTGCTAAGATTTTATGCATTCAAACTCTTGAAAGATAAACCATGTCTGGATCGGAACTAATGGAGGAAGTCAAGAAACAAACCGGTGGACAATGGAAACCAAGCCCCGGTTCAATTTATCCTCTTCTAACTTGGCTCCGAGAGAATAGTTATGCAAAAGAGTTGCCACGGGAAGTAACTGGAATTAAACGTTACATGCTTACAGAAAAGGGTGCAAAATTCTTTGAAGAACATGCAAACTTCGAAGATAAACTACAAAAAAAGATAGGGACTATGGCGCCCTTGTTTTTCTGCGGTTTAGGTATTGGTCCTAATTCTGAGAATATGCGCAGAATTCGGGAACCTACTAGACGATTTGTTTCAGCTCTTTTTAATCTGCGGACTGCTTTAAGGGAGAATTTGACGGAGCAGGCGTTAAGCGAAGTTGAGCAGTTCTTGAATGATGCTTCCGAAAAAATTGTTGGGAGATGATGTCTTTGGCGAAATCTGTTGTTGAAACAGCTGACCTAAAGAAAACCTACATACTTGGAAAGGTTCCAGTGAATGCGTTGCAAGGAGTAAACTTGAAGGTTGAAAAGGGCGATTTCATCGCGATCTTGGGTCCATCTGGAAGCGGCAAGTCCACGCTGTTGAACATGATCGGCGCGTTAGACAAGCCAACTGAAGGAAAAGTCTTCATAAACGGTGTTGACGTTTCCACACTAAATGATAACCAGCTGGCTGACCTGCGTCGAAGCATCGGTTTTGTGTTCCAGTTTTTCAATCTTATTCCACGGCTTTCTGCTAGAGGAAATGTTGAATTGACGCTGGCTATCGCTGAGTTGGGCAAGAATGAAAGACGGAAGCGTGCTGAAGAACTTCTTGAAACTGTGGGTTTGAAGGAGCGAATGAATCATAAGCCTGCTGAACTCAGTGGTGGTGAACGTCAACGTGTGGCGATTGCCAGAGCTTTGGCGAACAACCCCGGGTTTTTGTTGATGGATGAGCCTACAGGAAACATTGACTCGAAAACTGCGAAGGATATAATTGAGTTAATCAAACAGCTCAACGAGGAAAAGGGTGTAACAATAATTATGATTACGCATGACCAGCAGTTAGCAAGTCAAGCTAAAAGAATCGTGAAGATGCTTGACGGCACGATAATTAAGGAGATTGATCAGCTATGAAAGTAGGTGACGTTTTCTCTTATGCTTTTGGTGCAATACGGTTAAGGAAACTTCGCGCAGGCTTAACCACTTTAGGCGTAGTTATTGGCATCGCAGCCATAGTTGCTTTGCTTGCTATCAGTCAAGGTCTTCAAGTTACTATAACTGATCAGCTGCAATCAGGGTTTGTAACGGATGCGCTGATTGTTTCTACTGGTGGAGGTCAAAGTTTTGGTCCTGGTGCGGATTTGACAAGTGAAACTGATTTCACTTTGCTGGTTAATGATACTTTGATAATAAATGAAATAGAAGGAGTTGCTACTTCAATGCCGATTATTCAGCAGGTTGGTTACGTGAAATCTGGTGGAATAGAGGGCATAGCATATGTGGTGGGTATAGACTTTGAGAAGTATGCTGATATTTACAGTAGCACCTTTGTAGCAGAAATTGGAGAAATTCCTTTGAATCCTGAGAATAACGTGGTTGTTGTTGGAAAGCGAGTACGGGATCCTTGGGGAAATGGAACGTTACTCGCTGATATGAATGATACAATTGAAATAAGTTGGGTTAACGCTACCGTTCGCCCGCCCAAAAATGAAACATATTCTGCCATGGTTGTGGCTGTTCTTGAAGAGGTTGGCAGTTTCAGTTTCGTTGGGCCTTCAGACACGGCGGTTTACATTCCAATCTCACAAGCCCAGAGTTTCTTTGGAACCGATGAGGCTGATGACATAATCGTAAAAATAGAAAATGATGACGAAGCAACAATTGACCGAATTTCTGAAGCTATAGAGGAGGCTTTCAGCGGTCAAGTCTCAGTGACATCTTCAACTGCTGTGTTAGGCATCGTCTCAACTGTTTTTTCTACAGTAGAGCTGTTCTTGGGTGGAATCGCTGCTATCTCGCTTCTGGTGGCTGGAGTGGGAATAATGAACATCATGGTTGTTTCGTTGATGGAGCGCACACGAGAAATCGGCATACTGAAGGCATTGGGAATGAAGAGCCGAACAGTACTTGCCATATTCCTAAGTGAAGCAGTGATAGTTGGTTTGCTGGGAGGAATACTTGGCGTAGGCTTAGGCTGGGTGTTAGCAAACGTTGCTGCAAGAGTGTTCACTGGAGGAGGCTTCGCGTTTGGAGGAGATCACGCCGCAGCTTCAGGTGGACTTGCCATAACTCCTATTTTGACTCCAGCAGTACTGCTGGGCGCTTTGGGCTTTGGCATCGCAGTCAGCGTAATCTTTGCAATCTACCCTGCTTGGCGGGCTTCGAGACTAAAACCAGTAGACGCACTAAGATACGAATAGTATAGTTGTGGCGTCGGGAGAGTGACTCAAACACTTGTCTGTTTGAGGCTTCTCCCGTTAAGTCCCAATTTTTAATAGGCTTTTGACTAAGCCATTAAAGGACACATTCATTATCTTTCTTGGTTTTCAGGAAAAAAGCTAGTTTTCAACAATGAACCTCTATTAGTCTCCTAATATGATTTGATGACCGAGCCAGTTACGTCTACTGTTACATGAGGAAAAGGTGTGCACCGAAAAAAATGCTGAGCGAGCTTTGAGGCTGCCATTAAATTTTGGATATTTGTGCGTTTTTAATGATGTGTGGAAAAAGAAATAAGGTCGCGTTCATTTCTGGTTAGATGCAATAAGGCGTGTCAAGATGCCCATATGGACTTGCCCGAATCCCAAATGCAAATATGATAAGGAACTGCACCCTGACCAAGGTTGCCCGTTGTGTGGAAAAAATGCTAAAGCGTTCAAGTTTAGCGAGGTTGGCATTTTACTGAAAGAGAAGTTGAGTTCTAAAAAAGCGATAGAAAGAAACAACAAAATCAAGAGGATCCTTGACAGGATTAAGTATTGCCCGACATGTGGCTCAACAAACATATTTTGGCCTTCTGGACTTCCTCACTTATGGTCGCTCTGGGAATGTAAAGAATGCAGCTACAGAGGAGCATTTATCCTTGAAGACGGCAAGTTGGGAGCAAAACTAAGAAAAGAGTGGAAGAAAAAGGATAACATTTAACCCCCAAACCCAAATGTAATTGTAGAATATGCGAATTGTCTAAAGGGTGGGTGGGAGCAAGGCAAAGAGCGAAAATAGCAAACTTTACGGTGCTGATTGTGGTTGTTTTTGTGGCGTCGGGAGTTAGGTCTAAAACCACTTTTAAATTTCACGCGAGAACCTGTTTCAGTAGAACCAGCTTTGACGGTTTCTGGGTAATTAGAACGATGGCAGTATTGAAAAAACATTTCGTTAATATCTTTGGGTGGTTCGAAGCAGGCAACCAGTTCTTTTGTAGTCACCTACGATAAAACTTAAATATGTGTAGTCACCTCAAGCGTTCTTATGCATCTGGAGATTCGCGAAAGGAACGGACATAAAAAGTATTACTTGGCACACTCATTCAGGGTTAAAGACAGCGTCAGAAAAATCAGGGTTTACCTTGGCGCAGATTTGTCCCCTGAAGACCTGAAGCTGAAAAGAAAACACGCTGAAGCCGAACTCAAAAAGAGAATAAAAGAAAGGCGAACGATACACGACCCATTTATTACAGTGCTTTCGCCTTCTGATTTGAAGGAGCTTGAAACTCTTGGAGCACGTGGAGAACTGCGTGTACCCCACCTTTCAGAACTCGATTGGAATAGGTTCAAGGAAGCCTTCACTTATGACACAAATGCAATTGAAGGCTCGTTTGTAGAAGCTAAAGAAGTCGCGGACATACTCAGAAAAAGGAAATGGCCAGAGGATAGAAGCAAAGAGGATATCTCCGAAACCTACGGCGTTGCCGAGGCCGTCGACTACATTCGCACAACAAAGGAGCAAGTTTCCATAAAACTTGTTAAAAAGCTTCACAGGATAGTTTTCAAAAACTCAAAGTCCTTTGCAGGAAAATTCCGAGAAAAGGGAGAAGTGGTAGTTACAGATGCCTTTGGAAACGTTGTGCACCGTGGAGCGCCTTCCGCGCAGGTGAAAATGCAACTGAAAGAGCTGACTAGATGGTATAATCGAAATAAGAAAAAGTATCCTCCATTGGTTTTAGCCGCCGTTGTTCACAATCAATTTGAGAACATTCACCCTTTCCAAGACGGAAACGGCAGGGTTGGGAGACTGCTATTAAACAACATCTTGCTGAAGCATGATCTGCCGCCCTTGAACATTGAACTGAAAAACAGATCACAATACTATGCCGCGCTTCAAGTGTATGGAAAAGACCACAACATACGTCCAACTCTCGAGTTAATGCTCAAGGAATACAGGGCGCTTAAGAAAATGTTTAGACAAAGGTGACTACATTCGCAAAACTTGTAGTCACCTCATTTCCCCTAAAACAAACTGCCTCGTGACGGTCAAGCTGAGGTGGGCACCAGATTTGGCGGGTCTTATTCTGATCGGATGATCTAAGTTGAGTTAGCTAATGAGATGAAACGCAAAAATACTACACATGTGAAGCAAAATGTTTGCCAAAAATAGTCAATAAATAAGTAGAAAAAGCGCCGGGAGTGGGATTCGAACCCACGCGACCCAGGGGGTCACAGGCTTTCAAGGCCTGCGCGTTATCCGCTCTGCCATCCCGGCATTCACAGTCTTTTCTGGATGCCAATCTATAAGCTTTTACACAAAACACCGCGGTATCCTTGTGGATGCTTAATGAAAAACTGTATGAGGGAGAAAAAAGTAACTCTTTAGTGAAAGGGTGAATTTTTGTGAGTATACGGATTTTAGGCGTTTCTGGGAGTCCAGTTCCCAACAGCAACACTGACCGGGCAGTAAAGGCTGTATTAGAGGCGAGTGGACTAGAATCTGATTTTGTGAAGTTAAGCGATCTTCACATTCGCCCATGTATGGCGTGCAAACGATGCGTATCAGATAACGTTTGTAAACAGGAAGACAACTTTGGTCTGCTCTACAAGAAAGTGTTAGATGCTGATGCTTTGGTGATCGGCGCTTACAGCCCATACAGTTCCATTGACGCTTTCACCAAGGCTTTCTTGGAACGTTTGTGGTCTTTGCGTCACGTAAACAATCTGCTCAGAGGCAAACCTGTTGTAATTGTGGTATCTGGAGTTTATCCCAAACTGTTGGACAACCCTGTTCTTCGATTCTCAGGTCTATCTAGATTAGCTAGACGATTCGCTTTGCCTGTTGACAAAGTAAGCAGAACACTAGCAACTGAGCTTCGCATGGACAAAATGAAAATAGTTGGACAAGTAAAACTCAGAGGTAACGTTCCATGCCTCACTTGCGGTAGGGGAGACGACTGCGAAATGAGTAGCATAAAATTTTTGCACGGAAAAAATGCAAAGGCGTCTGTTGACAAATGTGTCAGAGTTGAAGACCAAGAAAACGTTTGGCGCGAACTCCAACATCTTGGGAAAACGTTAGGTGCCAAATTAACGGCTAAAGCAAGCAACTAAATATGGAAAAAGGTTGCAAAACCTGCTTTGTTAAATGTCCAAAATAAACCTCAAAGTCACAGACTTTGGGTCTTTCAAAATTTCCATCTGGTGATACGTAGCCGCTTTTATTCCCACCTTTGACGGATGCCTTTCTGGGTCATATTTTTCTCCCCACGCTTTCGCACGCAGCCTAAACCCTTCAGACGTTTCTTCAATGCATGAAACCTCAAAACGTGAGTAAAGTTTGTCTTTCAACTCAAACTCGAGCAACAGTTCCTCAAGCCAACTGTAAAGAAGAGCAGGCTCATCTTGGGCTTCAACCATAAACGTTTCTTCGGTTTTTGCTTCAACCTTTTCAAGCTCAGTCATAACATCCGTCATTGCAGCTGCCGCGTTTTCGAACGCCTCCTCTAAGCTGGCGCCATACGCTTCGATATACGCGTCGGCGGTGTGCTCCAAGAACCTGAAACGTTTCTTCATCTCGGACTCCTTTTTTCAAAGAAAAAACTGTAATCAAAAATATTTTGGAACATTCTCTATAGCTACAACCGCAAGCTTGACTGCCTTCTCCACATCATCAAGGTCCAGAACCGCTGCTGGACTGTGAATATAACGAGCTGGAATGGACACTACTCCACTTGGAACACCGTCCCTGCTTAACGCGATTCTAGCGGCATCCGTGGCGCCTCTTATGCCCGTTTCCAGCTGATACGGAATCTTGTTTTCCTTCGCTGAATCAATAAGCAACCTTAACACTTTGGGATGTGCAATCAAGCCCGCATCTGCCACAGTCAACACAGGACCCTCCCCCATTTTCGCCGGTGCTTCTCCTTCTCCCACTCCAGGCATGTCCCCAGCCACGCTTGCATCCAAGGCGATGCCCACATCCGGTTCTATCTGAAAGGCGGCTATTGTTGCTCCTCGCAGACCCACCTCCTCCTGTATTGTTCCAACAGCGTAAACGTTACAATCAACTTTCCGTAGTCTCTTCAGGGTTTCAATCATTACGGCGCATCCCACACGGTCATCAAAAGCTTTCCCCAAAACAACACCGTTGCCTATTCGAGCAAATTTTGTGTCAAAACTCACAACATCACCAACTTGAGCACCCATCTTTTCCGCCTCTTCTTTGTCTCTGGCTCCGATATCGATGAAGAGCCTATCAGCCTCAATTACCTTTTTTCGTTCTTCTTCCTTCTGTATGTGAACTGGCTTAGAGCCAATAACTCCAACTAAGGGACCTTTGTCCGTGTGAACGATAACTTGTTGTGCTAAGAGAATGCGGTCGTCGATTCCCCCAATCTTCGTGAATTGCAGGAACCCCTTTTTCTTTATGTTCTTTACCATGAGCCCAACCTCGTCCATGTGGGCTGCAATCATGACCGTAGGCGCATCCTTCTTTCCATTCTTGAATGCAATCAAGTTTCCAAGCTTGTCTTCCCTAATTTCGTCAACGTAGGGCTTCAGGTAATTCTTCATTAGGTTTCGAACGTCGTCTTCTCTTCCTGTTACTCCGTTAGCGTTCGAAAGTTTCTCCAGAACCTCAACCAACTTCAAGAAAATTCCCCACAACATAAACATCATACGCCTTATATCAAAATATCTAAGTTTTGTATATGTTCAAGATAAAACCAAATTGGGTTTATTTCCAAAGCACAACTAAATCAACGGTATCCAAGTTTTCATAAGAACAGGTCACATTAACAAACCAACATAAAAAATTGGGGTTAACTTCTAAAAAGGGTCGTGGTCTAGTCTGGATTAGAACACCGCTGGAGATATCTCCCGAAAACCCAACTTTAAATTGGTTATTTAGAAAATACCTTAAAACGGCAGTCTTTGAAAGATTTTAGGTCTGATAGTTGAAATGATTTCTACGCAGGTAGCGAGGGTTAACTTGATCATATTCAGCCTCTCGCGTAAATCATCGGCAGTTGATGGACTAAAGATGTGATACATATAATTCTGAACAGAATCTTTTAACATTTTGGATGGATCATCGCTGTTACCCCTCAATTGATTGAAATCGAAATTGAAGTCAAGATTTATTGTTGCTTTGTCTTGTTTTCCGGGTATGATTTTTATATGTTCTACGGTGTTTCTTGTGGTTTTCATGATGTAACTGGTAAGCGGTCTGTTATTGTATCTTATAGTTAATTGGATTGTTTGTGGACCTAATATGGCAAGGAATCTCGTCATATCTATGACTTGATGCATTCTTATTTTCCTTGTGCATTCTTCAACGCGGGGATCTGCCATTGATTCTACGAAGACCTTAAACTGAGTAGCCATATTCGTGGAAGATACTTGTTGAGTAAAGCCTGCGTTACCCAAGAATGCCAACTGAACAATTCTGTCCATTATGAACTTAGACAGCGACGTTTTTCTAGCGTCTCTTTTTTGACTGACTGCAAGCCGATCAAAGAAGGTATCAGGTGTCCAAAACTTTCCCATACAGTAAGTTCTCAGTTCCTCAATTCGTTGTTTGCTTATTTTAGGTAATTTAAATACAGAATTATTTTCATCGTATTTGGTCCAATCGCGTTCAAAGATTAAACCCTCTCGTTCCAAAGACTCATAGAATTCAGTCCCGGGAAATGGTGTTGCGATACCGAATGTCGCGCTCATCAGACCTATTTCCTTAGCATATGTTGGAAATTGATTTATCTCTTCTTCGCTTTGATCGGGTAAACCTATTACGAAAGTGCCTGCAGCGGTTCCACCGGAATCTCGAATTACCTGTATAGCCTTTTTTTGTATTTCATTATCTATTCCTTTGTGCGTTATAGTTAGATCTTTTAAGTTCGGGCTTTCGATTCCCATACAAAAATAAATAATGTTATTGTCACACATTTTTTTAACGACTTCAGGGTGTCTAGCCATTGAATCTGCCCGAACCATTGTATGAAATATTATGTCAAAATTTGATTCGTGTAATAAATCGCAAAAACGGTCAACCCTTTTGGGATCACCCATAAAATTAGGGTCTCCTATGAGGATACACAGAGGCTTCCCTTTGTGTATCACATTATATATTTGATCGATTTCTTCTATTACGTTTTCAGGAGAACGATAACGTTGGCGACCTCTGCTCATACTCGGTTCGCAACAAAAAGTGCAACGCCCCCAACACCCACGAGACATGTGAATCTCATCTACCTCCATATCCCTGATAAGAGAACTAGTGTATTTGTGTCGTCTAAGGTGTCGTGCAGGGAAGGGAAGTGAATCCAAGTCTCCAATCAATGGACAATCGGGATTATGAATCACCTTATTATTCTCTTTGTAAGAAATACCTAGAACACCCTCAGGAGAACCCCTTTGAACCAGTTCTCTCATCGTTAATTCCCCTTCACCACGAATTACCATATCAACTTGTTTATGTGAAAGCAAATCGTCCGGAATAGCAGTTGGGTGATAGCCCCCCAACACTGTTGCAATTCCCCTCTTTTTGGCGATTGAAGCGATACTCAAACCACTTTCATGTTCGGTTGCCGACATTGAGATTCCCACTAAATCGGGATGAAATAAATCTAGGAAATATGGAAACGAATGGCGTTTTTCAGTTAACATGTCAAGTATATTAATTTCATCAACGATATCTACGATCGATGCTGCGACAGATTCTAAGCCTAGTGGAATTAAAGCCAACGCAAACCCTATTCCCGTTCTTCCTTCTGGTTTCACCAATAAAATTCTCTTAAAACCCATTCTCAGCATATCCAATAATTGTGTCCCATCATGTATTTCAACGGTTTATAATAATTGTTTCATTTAAGCACAGCCACAAACGGTTTTTCAGTTGCCACGCGCCTTTTCGCTTCGTCTCGGCTATTGCTACCGCAGCCGAGAACTCAACGAGGGATGAAAAATAGGGCAAGGGCTTGCGGTTAGGGGGTAAGGTTCGGCGCGCGCCTACAGGTAATTTTTTGATCATGTTTTTCTGGTCGCGATCTTTCTCAAGATTACACTAACTAAGGTTATTATAATCAGAAATAATGGAATAATAATCCATGACGGAAACTTTTGGATGTCCGGTGCGTCTGTTTTAATTAACCAAAAGTCATAGTCTCCAGTCTCAAAAGACCCTTTGGCACCAGACAAAGCGAAACCACCATCCAAGGTTTGAATTAATGAAGGCAGACCTAAAACTGCTCATCCAGGATATGTTTGGTTCCACAGCATATTTCCTAGATTATCGGTCTTAACTAACAAAAAATCAGCCAAAGGATCAGTATGCGTGTAACCTGCTAAAGCGAAACCGCCATCTGAGATCTGAACCAAAGAAGGATTAGTGTCCATATTCTCTGTTCCATATGTTTGATTCCATTCTACGTTTCCATCGTTATCTGTTTTGATTAACCAAAAATCATAGCCCCCGTCACCAAATGAGCTGGTGCCACCAGCTATAACAAATCTTCCATCCGACAATTGAATCAAAGAAGTAGGACAATCCATTCTTGCTCCACCATATGTCTGGTTCCACTCTATGTTCCCAGACTCGTCGGTTTTTATGAACCAAAAGTCAGCATAGCCTTCACCATACGAGTATGTTTTACTCACCAATGCGAATCCTCCATCAGACGTCTGAACCAACCCAGGATCACTTTCCTGTTCCGATCCTCCATATGATTTGCTCCATTCCATGTTACCGTACGGATCTGTTTTGATCAACAATAAATCGTCGTATTCTCCAAAAGAGGAAAAGGAATTTCCTGCTAAGGCATATCCTCCATCTGTGGTCTGAACCAAAGAAGACCCAATATAATAGTCTGTTTCTCCGTCATACGTTTGGTTCCATTCCATGTTTCCGTATTCATCGGTCTTAGCTAACCAAACAAATGACCAAAACCCATCAGGCATACTTCCAACAGGTATATACCCGTCAATAGAAGATGCGTTAGTACCGACAAAAGCAAAACCACCATCCAAAGTTTGGATAAAAGAAGCAGCAGCACCACCACCAATTGTTTTATTCCATTCCATGTTTCCATACGCGTCAGTTTTTACTAACCACGCATCGGTCCCAAACGAGTAAGCAAAACCAAACAAAGCAAACCCTCCATCATCAGTCTGAACCATAGATGTACAAGCATCCATATCGTCTCCTCCAAAGGTTTGGCTCCGCAACTCCGAAGAAGCAGAAACAGAACCGATCAAAGGCAGACTAGCCAAAACAAAAAGACTCACAAATGAAAGAAACAGCTTGCTACATGGCACTTATTATTCCCAAAAAATTTATTCTATAACCTCATTTAAACGTGTTTTTGTCAAGAAACCTTGACCAAAATGTAACTAAATAGAAGATTGTTTAGTCAATAAACATTGACCAAGATATTAAACTTAGGAATTAACAGTTATAAGCAAAGTTTTTGGATTCGAGAAACTTTTCCAAGAATTTTTTTAAAAAAGTGAAAAGTCCATTAATTGTCCCTTATTTTGTCCATTATCAACATAAAACTATGTTACAATTAACTTAGCTAGCTATCTCAAATAAAACTCTATAAGCAAGTAACGGTGTTCTTAAGAAGAAAATGTCCAACGAAAAAAAGGAAAAGAGCATGGCTGTTTTTCCCATGTTTCTGATGGGTGGGCTATTTGTCGTAATCCACAGTCTGTCTATGTTGATAACGAAACCATTTGAAGACACAGGCTTGAACGCTTTCGACAACCCAAACGATCCAATGAACCTGCTCGTCTTCTTCGCGATCATGTTAGTGGTCACAGTTACAATACTGTTGATTGCCAAATTCTGGAAGAAACAGTTCATACAAGTCATCATTCTGGGTTCAATAGCCTACACATCATTCATCGTGTTTTACATCATACTGTCCTTCGTTGTTACCGCCAATCTGGCACTACTGCTCTCTGTAATCGCCGCAGCAATCTTGATTGTGGCGCTTGTCAAGTATCCTGAATGGTACATACTAGACTTGACAGGCATAATCGTTGGCGTGGGCGCTATCGGAATCTTTGGCATCTCCCTTAGCATCTTTCTGGTTATCGTTTTACTCATAGGTCTGTCAATATACGACGCCATCTCGGTCTACAAGACCAAGCACATGATTGATCTTGCGGACGCAGTTATGGATCTCAGATTGCCCGTTATGCTGGTTGTACCAAAAGTGCGAACGTATTCGCTTCTCAAAGAAACAAAGGGGCTAAAAGAAAAACTCGAAGATAAAGAAGAGCGGGAAGCCTTCTTTTTGGGTTTGGGAGACATAGTGATGCCCGGAATATTGGTTGTCGCAGCCCTCCAAAACATTCCAGACAACGGACTCTTAATCGCATTATCAGTGATGATTGGCACCCTTATCGGCTTCGCAGTTCTCATGTCGGTTGTAATAAAAGGAAAGCCTCAAGCAGGGCTGCCTTACCTGTGCAGCGGCGCCATCTTAGGTTATGTGGTGTCAAGCTATCTGCTGTTTGGCGAGTTAGCTGGTCTGGTTCTTCCATTTTAATACCCCGTCCGCACTTCAACATTAATAGTCAAAAAACCCAAAGGTATTTCTGAAGTGTTGCCATTAAATCGGGCAGCAAAGGGAAAAAGTATTTAAAACTCGGAAAGACGATAAGGCAACATCAAAGGTAGTGTCTTGGCGATGGTAAGAAAAGCGAGAATCAAGCTGACAAGCACAGATTACAAAAAGCTTGAGAACGTATGTGAAGAACTGAAGCTCATCGCTGAGAAGACCGGCGTGAAAATAACAGGACCACATCCTCTACCCACAAAGAAACTCAAGGTTCCAGTACGCAAAACACCGTGCGGTCAAGGAACTGCAACATGGGACAGGTGGGAGCTGCGAATACACAAGCGCCTTATCATAGTTGACGCTGAAGAACGGGTTATGCGAAGAATCATGAGGGTTCGTGTGCCCGAAGAAGTTTTCGTTAGCATAGAACTGTTGTAAGGTCTGTTCTTCTTTTTCTTGTAGCTTGTTCTGTTTCTATAAGGCGCTCAGTGCAGGGCTATACGTGTAAGCAATCAGCGCAATTGCTACGGCAAACGTTACAGCCCAGATTATTTTGTTCCACCTGAAAACTTTCAATCCATCCAGTACACCAAAAGGAATGAGGTTGAATACTGCCAGAATTGCATTGATAAAAGCAACAATCAAGAAGAGGTCCTGTGTAACCGCCGCAATCATGATGCATACAGTTGAAAGGATAATGTTGGTTACAGGACCGGCAAGAGCCATTTTTCCCACAGTTTCCCTTGTTCCTGACCCCGCAATCATTACTGCTCCAGGCGAAATAATTTTGAATGGAAGAAAAATTGAAACCAATGTTATGAGGGCTCCTTGAAGGGTTAACCGAAATTCTGCCCACAAGTTGAAGTGTTGTGCTGAGAATTTGTGGGCAAGTTCGTGAAGAAGAAATGACAACGTGAATGCGACTGACAGGATTACTAGATTCAGCAGTGTTGACCTTGAGGAGGCGGTAAGAAAGTAGGTAAAGCCGACGCCCATGACTAGAAGCGCTCCAATGGTCAGGTGTTTGAGTTCTGTTTTGCTGAAACCGAATACTCTAGATGACTGAGGCGTATATGAGATGCTGTACTTGTATGACGGCGCCTTAGACCATCCTTTAGTGCTCACTGGTGGTGCGTCTCTTGGAGCCCTTGCCCTCCACACTTCTGGGCATTCATGTCTTTCTGGGATGCGATGTTCGCCGCAGAAGTAGCCTCCACAGTAAGTACACTTGAAGGGGAGAACAACAGTATCGCCGCAGTGTTGACATTTCGCCGTCTTTTTCAGCTTCCTAGAGGTTTCTAAAATCTTGATGGATGGGCGGTTTAAATGTTTAGCTCCAAATTGGACATAATGTTTCTTTGTTTTTGTCAAAGTTGTGGTTAGATAAAGGTTTAATAACAGCTTCTAGTATTACGAAATACCTGAAAGGTAATACTGACGAGTTGTTTAAACTCACATAACATTACAGGAGCAGCCACAAAACAATGACCAACGATGCAATCATTAAGCTTGAAAACGTTTCCACAGTCTACGAAGGCGAAAGAAGACCCGCCATCAAAGCCATAAACCTGACTGTTAAAAGAAACGAGCTAGTTTATGTTGTGGGACCAAACGCTTCTGGAAAAACAACTCTGCTCGAGACCATAAACGGATTGCTCCCACCATTCAACGGCAAAGTTACTGTTTTCGGCTTAGATGTACAATCTAACGGACGAAAAATAAGATGCCAAATCGGGTATGTCCCTCAAGACTTCATGGTGAAACCCGGAGAACCATACACCGCCCTTGACGTAGTGCTGATGGGACGTTACGGGCAGATAGGATTTCTTCACAGACCCGAAGCGGAAGACAAAAAGAAGGCTGTAGAAGCCATGAAACTGCTAGGCATCCAAGAGCTTGCAGACAGACCTATGGGCAAACTTTCTGGCGGTCAACAACAAAAAGTGATGCTAGCCCGAGCACTAGCAAAAAACCCAAAAATCCTTCTTTTAGACGAACCCTTCAGCAACTTGGACCCAGATTCACGCGGACAAATCCCCTCTCTAATCACCAAACTTCACGAAGAAAAAGATTTGACCACCCTAATTGTAACACACGACATCCATCACATGATAGACAACTGCAACAGGGTAATAGTAGTAACTAACGGCAAAATCACGTTCGACGGAACACCAGAAAAGGCATTACCCCTCGTAGAAAACCATCCACACATCACTTCGTTGGAGACAACCCACCGATGATCTGGCTAGAATTCGCCATAATGCAACGAGCACTGATTGCCTGTATTCTAGCCGGCTTCTTGATGGGATTGATAGGCGTTTTCGTTGTGAGGATGCGGCTCTCTGCCATAGGCTACTCCATGACTCACGGTGCCTTTGCAGGAGCAGCGTTAGGAGTAGCAACTGCAACTAACCCGCTTGTAACTGGCCTGCTTTTTGCGTCAGGCACAGCCTTTCTGATAGGACCAATCGCAGACAAGGCACGACTGCATGCGGACACCATAACCAGCATAGTTTTTCCTTTGAACATGGCTTTGGCTTTCGTGTTTTTGACCTTAACGCCAGAGGTGGGGCTTAGCAGCCAAGTCGCCAACGTTCTCTGGGGCAGCATAATCTCCATGACCAACACTGACTTGGTGTATCTCACTACCTTGTTTGCGGCTACATTAGCCATAATCTATTTTGTCTGGAAGGAACTCTTCGCCATAATGTTTAACAGGAAACTGGCTGAAGCAGACGGAATCAACACCAAACCATTCATCTACATGATCATCTTTTTGGCCGGAGTTGTCATAACTTTTTCCCTAAAACTTATCGGAGGGCTACTCATCTACGCGCTTATATTCAACCCTGCCTCCACAGCCCTACAGTTTTCTGAAAACATGAGAAAAGTAGTAATCGCTTCCCCACTAATCGGGATGAGCACAACTGTTTCGGGACTTGTTGTTTCTTTGTTTTTTGATTTGCCAGTTGGCTCCTGCATTGTTATTGTTTCAACCATTGTTTTCGTTATCGCACTTCTTCTATCACCAAAAAGAAGGAAAAAGGAGAAAAACGAGAAATGAAAAAAAGCAAAGCAGCATCTCGAACGGTTTGGGTGGCGGTTATTGTAATCATTATATTAATCGCCGCGATTGGAGCAGGATGGTATCTAATGCAGCCAACAGAAAAACCCATAATAGTATGCACAACAAGCGCGGTTGGAAACATAGTTGAAGAATGTTTAGGAGACACTGCTGATGTTTTGGTGCTGGTTCAGCCCGGTTTGTGCCCCGCAGATTTCGACATGAAACCCAGCAACATCTACGCCGTAAGCAACGCGAGGATTCTGTTTAAGCAAAACATTCCGGGAGAATTCTGGCTGGACGGATTACTTGAAGCTGCAGGAAACTCAAACCTAACAGTGGTTGCTATTCCCGGCGCATACAATACGCCTGAAGGAGCCAAAAACTACATACGCGGAGTAGGAGGAAACCTGAGCCAAATCTTGGATGTAGACTTGGATTCGAAGATTTCGGAAATGCTAAATGATGTGGACGAGGTTTCCAGCTGGATGGCAAGTCAAGCTGAAACTTTAGAGGCGTCAACAGTGAAGGTCATATGCATGAGCTGGCTGAAAACATTCATAGAATCTGCTGGCTTCACAGTTGTAGCAACATACAATCCGCCAGAAACGCTATCAGCTGGCGACATAACCAGCCTCTTAGAGACAGCGCAGAACGAGGGAGTGGCTTTGGTAGTAGACAATCTTCAAATCGATGTTGAGTTCGGAGCGGGAATAGCCTCTCAAGTGGGTGCTGAACATGTGGTCTTAACAAACTTTCCTGGCGCCATTCCCGGAACCGAAAACTTGCCTAAAATGCTACGCTACAACGCAGAACAGCTTTTCAACGGCACAACCACGTGGCAGTCTACGTCCGCTCTCAAAGCAGAAAACGAGGATTTACAGAACCAAGTGACCATATTCCAGATAACCACATCTTTAGCAGTTATAGTTGCTTTAGTGGAGGCGGTGCTGCTCTATGCTAAACGAAAAAAGAAATGAGGCACCCCAAAAAAATGAGCAAAAAAGCATACTTCAACGAACATGCAAACAGTTGGGATGAGAGGTTCTTCACTCCCAAACTTTCCTCTTTTTTGGAGAAGCTTGTTCCACAGTTCGGTCTAGAAGCCGGACAGACGGTTCTGGATGTGGGTACAGGCACTGGCGTATTAATTCCTTACATAATCCAAGCGGTTGGACCAGAAGGAACAGTTACTGCTGTTGACTACTCAGAAAAGATGGTTCAAGTATGCAAAACAAAGCATTCACACCTCAAGAACATCAATGTAGAAGTTAAGAACATCGAAGAGGATGCTTTCCCAGCAGAATCTTTTGACGCCGTTATCTGTTTTGGCGTGTTTCCCCATCTGGAGAACAAAGAAAAAGCCTTGCGGAACATTAATCATACCCTAAAACCCTGCGGCAAACTTGTCATCGCTCACGCCCTCAGCAGCGAAGAAATAAAAACTCACCACAAAGATGCTTCATCAGTTATATTACATGATATGCTGCCCGAAAAGGCTGAGATAATACAGTTACTAGAACAAACAGGATTCGCGGGAATCAGCATCAAAGATGAACCCGGATGCTACCTATGCCTTGCCCATAAAGCTTGAAACTTACGAAAAGCTGTCACTTGAGTTTTGGACGGTGCTGAGGGATAGCTTCAACCCCTCGTTTTTATTTATCCACAATTTTGTTCGGTTGAATATTTTCAATGTAGCTTTTTGTCCATTTATGTCAAATTTAAGTTAAGCTGTGTCCCTCAGGAAGCGTAAGTGAGAGTGTTTGGATGTAAGTTTTTTATGCTTTGCGATTAATTATATCTCAATGGGAAAGTCTTTGAGAGGTCTTTTTAGTATGGAAAGATTAACTCGCAATTCCTCTGTTTCAAGGCCAGTAAATCGTGTTATTTATAGTCCTATTGATAGGGAAACGCAGAGAAAGGCGCAGGAAACAGTTTCTAGGATTGCGTATGAGTTGATGGAGAAGGGAAATTACAGGGAATATGGTGAAAATGGGCTTTTGTAGAGGTTTCTGGAAAGAGTGTTGAAGAAATAAGGGAGATGCCAATTGCCGAGTTTGACCTGAATCCAGAACTGAACGATAGTTGGGAGGCTGTCCACCAAGCTTTGGATGGGTTAAAAGGCGGTGCAGCCTTTGGTTACGGTCCAAAAGCACCACTTCTCTCTGAGTATTTTAGACCCGGAGAAGATGATGGGAACGGCTATTTGAATAAATTTACAAAATCTGTTGCAGGACTTTCTAAACCAATTGCTCTTGTAGTTGCTTGTATTCTGGGGGCAGCTACCGTAGCCTATGTTTTATCGCAGAATGGAAATCATAGTTTTGATTCTGATAATGACGATCTTCTTAATGGAAGCAATGAAACACTATCTAAGGATAGTGAACAGTCAACAAAATATCTTAATGCTGACATTATCCATCGTGAAAATGCTAATGGAACATATACGTTCTTTGGAGAGAATTCATTAGGTTCAGATTCAGGTGTATATAGTCCTGATGCTGTTAATCAGGCTTTGTTTTTATCATCTTTGGGTGATGTGGAGTATAAAGCATTTGAACAGGCTGGCAATCTTCCCAACTTCAATATAGACGGAGACACTCTAGGGTCCAACTGGTTTGAACACTTTGTATCCAAAACGCCGTATGATGTTGAGAACGATGTTTATGTTCTTTTGATGACGCTTGCGGGAAAGGAATATGGTCCCACTGTTGATATGCATGATATCATTGAAAATGTTTTGAAGGTTCCAAAGGAGAATGTGTACAGCTTGAACCTTGAGAACAACAACTCTGAAAATTTTGAGGCTGCTGTTGATGCCATTGCCCAGAAATCGGATGAGAACGATATTGTTTTTGTTAATTTAGGTGGTCACGGTAACAAAGGTATTTTTGCTTTTTATAGCGAAGAAAAGGTACCATATCAGTGGATAAACGAAAGGCTTGACAAAATAGATTCGAAACTCATGTTTATTTCTGTTGAGACTTGCCACTCAGGTTCCTCAATTGATTATTTGAAAAATGACAATAGAATTATAATGACATCGGGACCATCTGATAATAAGTCTACTGTTGGAACAACTCATGAATTCTTAAAGGCATTAAAAGACAAAAATGCTGATGTGGATGAGAGTGGTTATGTTTCATTCTTGGAAGCTGCTAATCTCGCCGTACAAAAAAGAACAGTAAACGGAATAGGACCACAACTATTTGACAATAATAATCTTGCTCAAAACGGTTATCTAGCCGAACTGAAAGCATCGGATTAGGTGCCTTCCTAGAAACGTTATATTTAAAGATAAACATAATTAATTAGAATTTTGTAGGTAGAAAGCTTCTGTTTTTGTTGATAATGGTAGTTTACGTTTGTTCTCTTTTTTTGCCAAAATGGTTAAAAAGGTGAACAGATACTTTTAAGTGGTTTGCCAAATACTAATAAAAGGTGAATAACAATGCCTGACTACTTAGAAGAGTTCCATGAGAAATTGAGAGATTTGGAAGGAAGTTTGGTTAGGGTGAAGTCCATAAAAGGCATTGAGCCGAACGCCAAGGAATATTTAAACAAGTTATCCAAAAAAGGCTTAATAGAACGTGTCAAATGGGGCTGGTATTGGATTCCAGCCGAAATCAAAGACGTTTGGGACTTTTTGGAGAAAGATAAGAATTTTAAGGTAATTTCTGCTCAGACTGCAGCCTCTTTCTGGAATAACGACTTTGTTCACAGGGATGTTTACGTCTTAAAGGTCAAAGACAAGTCTTATGGAAAAGCATTGAAAGAATTTGCCAAGAAAAGAGGATGGAACATTGAGGTAGAGTATTCAAAGGACCCCTCTAAAATTAAATACAGAAAAGTTGGAAACTTGCTTGTCGAGGACGTAGAAGAGAATGTGATTGAGTGCTTGCAGAACTGGGCCTTCACAGATGCATTCGCAACCTTGTACGAAAACAGACACAGAATCAATTTAGACAGATTGTACAAACAGTCATACTGGAAAAGAATTTCCAAAACAGATGTTAGGGTCAAACAAGCTTTAGAGTATGGTTTTCATCAAATGGGTAAATTAAGTGATGTGAAAATTCCGCATAAAGAACCAAAAATGAAGGATGATTTTGTGAAAAGAGAAATCAATGAAGCAATAGAAAAGGTTGTTGAACTTGGTTAAGCACTCTGAACTCATGAACTACAGAGAGAAAGAGATAGGGAAACTGATAGAATATTTCTCCAAGCAGACGAACGGGTTTGAAAATCCAAAGATCGTTACGATTGGCGGTTACGCCCTTAGAGCATTCACACCATTCTCGAGATACACAAGAGATTGCAATTTTGTCTTAAAGAAATTGAATGGCTGGAATTTAGACAAGATCAAGAAATTACTACCCAAACATTTGAGCATAGAAGCTTTTGAGAAAAGAGGCAACTATGGTTTTCTGAGATGTATTAAGCTTCTAGAGGTGAATGGTAGAAGTGCAAAAATTTCAATTGATTTCATGGAAGGCGAAGTAAGAGGAAGAACAGACGAAAAAGTATTCTTTATCACTGAGAACTTCTTGCAGAAAGCTAAGAAAGCAAAAATTCCTATTGCGGGCAAAGATGCCGAAATTTTCGTTCCCGACTATACAGACTATCTGATTTTGAAGATAATGTCTGCCAGACCTAGCGATGTTAGAGACGTAGCAACATTGGTTTGGAAAAAGGGTATTCCAGAAGATCTGAAGGAACGAGCAGAAAAAGCACTAGCTTATCCTGAAATAGTGGAAAAGAGTTTGAAATTGATAATAGATGACATTTCAGATAAAAGATTTCTAGACTCGTGGAAAGGAACATTTGTCACAAAAGAATTTACTGAAGAGATAAAAGAACACGTTCTAAAACAATTGAAGAAATTGTTGGAATTCAGTGAATCATGTATCTCTAAATTTTTGGTGGATGCCGATACACAGCCTACGTAATCAATAGCGCCTGGTTGGCAGAAGACCCAGATGTCCCTTCGGACCATGCTCCAAGAAGACGCGTGACTCGTAATAAAGTGGTAGGGATACCGTAAAAGTCAAAACTAGAATGAGGGCTTTATTCAAGAGCAACTTTTCTCGCAAATTTCCTCACAGAATCTCAGCTTAAACAGCATTTTGGGTGGTGCCGGGGGCGGGAGTCGAGCCCGCGACTTCTGGGCACCTAATTTTTTAGGAGATTGCTCTCCAGATCATGAGTCTGGCGCCATAACCAGGCTAGGCTACCCCGGCTTCTGTTTTTCTTTGTTATTTTGATGGATAACCGTGAATTAAGGTTTTCTGGATAAGGCGCCGGTTTTGGTGTCGTAGCTTTTAGTTCTCGTAAAGTTTTTGGTAGCGCTTGTTGATTCGAGTGCATCCTCTGTTAGCTTCATTTGCGAAGATACAAAGCTTAGAGCTGTCATCTTTGGCTAACTTGTAACAGAAAGAGCACTGGGTTTTACCGATTCCGAAAAGCTTTCCTATATTCTCTTTACGGATTTGTTCACACAGTTCTAATGCTACTTCTCTGGGTATTGTGTTCTTCATTGTTTTCCTTTCTTTCCCAAAATCAAGGTTTATTATGTTAAATGATAAGGTACTAACGGTTAAAGTGCCTATAAATTATCCTCTGACGCCCATATACTTGAAAGCTCTAGGAGCCATGGATTAATATGAATACTATTTATCTTCGATCAGTAGAAACTGTATTATTGCTTAATGCTAATTAGTAAAATCATATATTGATTCTTATTTTAACTTCTCAAAGGATATAAACTATTCTTGCGTATAGTAGAAATTGGTTTTCAGCCTATGAGACGCTCAAAATTGGAAATTCATATAGCGATTCTTCGGGCTCTGGCTTGCCATGGAAGATTAAAGCCAACCCATATTACGTATAAGGCTAACGTGAACTGTAGTGCTTTAAAAGCGTGCCTAGATTTTCTAATGGAACGTAATCTGATCAAGGAACAATCAATTAACAAAAAAAGACAAACAAGAAAAGTCTACGCCATTACAGATTTGGGTCTAACTGCACTCCGAAACATCAAAGAAATAAACAATGCTCTCCATGTATTTGAAGAACCAGGCATTCACGGAATAGAGTTACCGTATGAAAATATGCGAACTCCATTCTAAGCAACTCTTCAAATTTGCGGTTTACGTTATATACGTTTAACTTTCTGTCGCCTCGTTTTTTGTCGGGGCTAAAAATTAGCCTAAAAAACTAGAAACCGTTTTGTACGTTCATCACCGGATGTAATATCGGCGGTCTTCTGTCTTCTTTATTTTTCCGAGAAATACTCCGGCAAAATAATCTAACCACATTTGCTCTTGATAGTCTAAATCTGCTTCTCCAATTGTCACAGCACTGTCTTCCGAAACAGCTCCTGCTTTTTTAAGTTTATTAAGAATTTTGTAATGCATCTTGAATTGAAATCCGGAGAGAGACAAGCCATAAACCTTTCTTGTTTTGTTCGATACTTTCAGTAGAGTGGAACGATAAATGACAAATGTTGAAGACTTTCGTCAATTATCTTGCTGAAATTCCACTTAAATATACTATAACGTGTTGCCCCTATTTATATCAGGCCATAATATCTGACCGGTAGTTAGAAATTCTTACAACAAGTTGTTTTGTAAAGAAGATTTGGGTCACATGGCGTTCAAAAAAGAGAACCTGGTTTGTTTATTGCTTACCTGTAGATCGCTCGGCTTCTTCGTTCCACTTCTGTATCTTGAGTTTGTTGTCTCCCACCGTGAAGCTGATTTTCACTGGAACTGCAGAGTTTGTTTGGAAGGGGAACATGCTGTCTTCAGCCAAGTCTACAGGTACATAGATTAGATATTTGTCGTCTTTTCTCTTGAATAGGCGTCCTTTTGCTTCGTTAACCGTGACTGTCACCAACCAAGAAGAAGGCTGAAAGCTCGCGAATATTTAAGCTTTTTATGGTTCTTTTGGCTCATGGGGACGCTATTTTGACATTAAGACAAATTCTCTCATACATTAAAAGTTAAACTTTAGGTGATATGTTACTCTGTATTCGTTTTCTCCTTTTCTCACCAGAACCATCAACACAACGGTCTCTTGAATGCAATCAATTACAGACCCAATTGAATGCATATGGAGATATGTCTTGGTCTTTTATTACTCGCCAATAGGAATTTCGCTGGGTTCCCCTTATCATAGAACGTTTGGTATTTAGTCAACTTTTTTGCCGCCAACATGCTTCTCAAAAAGTTTCTCCCAATCAATCCTAATCATTGCCACAATTATAACAATCAGGAGAGCGGACGTGATCACTGTTCCTAGTAATCCGGACCCGCCAAACAGACTTTCAATTATAGTGATGGACTGTTGACCGCTGTAAGCCAGAATAAAAGTCATCAGCGTCTTACCTAAAAGGGCTGGTATGAAGGCTTTCCAAAAGGTGTAACGCATTACACCCAACGGAATGAAAAGCAGATCATCAGGCAGTGGCGTCAGTGCAAAGAGAAAGATTGCAATTGGTCCATGCCTGTCAAAGAGTTTCACCATATAATCCATCTTTCTACGTCTTTTCTCACTCACTGCTGCTCTTCCGTAGTAGCCGAGTGCGTATCCGGAGAATTCGCCGAGAGCAGCACCTAACCCGCCACTGACTGCGACAAAAAAGGGATCTAAAACACTTCCTAGAAAAAAGATTACAATCGTATAGGGTATAGGAAAGACAACAGACACAGAGCCAATGAAGCTTATGATGAACACGCCAAGATAACCAAACTGAAGCGCAAACTGCGTCATCCAATCTTCAAGCAAACAGCCACCCTCTAAACCTTGGTTGTATGCATTTCACGTTACCAAATGTTGCTTTAACTTTTTTCGTAAAACACGCTGAATGGTCAAGGATTCATAGATGGATAAACCCTGTTCTATGCCTTCTTGCGTTATACAATAGATTGTGATGTCTGGAAAATGAATGCTAAACCGGCTGTGGCTAGCATCATTACTCCCCACGTTCTTGAGACGTTGTTACTTAGCTTGTTTAATGCAAACAGCATCAAAGTTGAAATCACCATGAATGGGGCAGTCAACAAAAGTTCAGATAATGAGACACTGAATGAAGAAGTCAGCCCAACAAGCCCAAACACAAGAGTAAGTGTTAGAATGTTATCGCCTATCACGTTGCCAATCACTATGTCCTGTTCGCCAGCAAGGGCTGCAGCAACAGATACAGCCAATTCTGGAACAACACACCCAAGGGCAACAACTGTGAGTCCCACATAGAACTGGTTTAAACCAAAAATTTCAGAGATGGAAATGGCGCTGAATACTAGCAGAAACGTGCTGATTACTAGAGCGCCACCGCCCACTAGAATGTCAGTGCTCACGTTCTTTAAACTGCGTTTAGGTTCTTCGCATTCTTCATGAACGCTGCAGTTTCCCTTGCGGATAGAATAGTAGATGAAAACGGGGTAAACTGCAACAAAAATTGCTCCTATCCACCATGTCACCATTTGTGTAACTGCCAGTACAGCTATCATCAAGATGCTTAACCCAATCATGAAGAAGCATTCTTTGCTTATTGACGAATTTTTTATTTTGAGTCCGCCTACTAAGCCGCAGACTCCTATGATAAGCGGAATATTGTAGATGTTAGAGCCAATTATGTTCCCTAATGCTAAGTGGGATGAACCTAGAAAAACAGAAAACATGGAACTTAGAAGCTCAGGTAAAGCTGTCACGGAAGCCACAAACACGGTTCCCACAACTACTTTGCTTATGTTTAAACATGAAGATAATCCAGAAGCACCTCTCACTACTCTTTTAGAGCCCCAACAGAGTATCAGCACGCTTACCGCCAATGCTAGGATGCTTAACACTAAAGTTTCCACGAATATTCACCGTAGTTCTCATAGCAACTTCAAGACGACGATATAAACATATCTTAGAAAGCTAACTCGGGTGCAGTAACAAAAACAGATTTTTGGCTAAAATGTAAGAATTTAATAGGTTTGTCGAGAGTATCAAGGGCTGATACACAATGAAGAACGGATTTACAGGTAAAGTATTACGGGTGAACCTAAGCAACGAGAAAATCTCTTCTGAGAACCTCGAAGAAACTTTCTATCGCCGCTATTTCGGGGGCAGAGGACTAATATCATATTACCTTCTCAATGAACTAGAGCCGAGAATAGATCCTCTTGGTCCAGATAACAAGCTAATTTTCGCTTGTGGTCCCGTAACTGGCGCACCCGTCAGCGGCAGCGGACGAAACAGCGTAGGCGCCAAATCGCCTCTCACAGGCGCATATGGAGAAGCAGAAGCAGGAGGCTTCTGGGGAGCAGAACTAAAACGGGCAGGCTTCGACGCCATAATCGTTGAAGGAAAAGCATCAAGTCCCGTCTATTTATGGATTCACGACAAAAAAGTGGAGCTTAGAGATGCTTCCAGTTTGTGGGGACTTGAGATTAAGAAATCTCAGGAAACGATTCGAAAAGATTTGGGAAACAAAACTGTGAAAGTTGCTCAGATTGGTCCCGGAGGAGAGAAACTGGTTCGATACGCTTCTGTTGTTAATGACATGAATCATGTGGCTGGTCGATGTGGTATGGGCGCAGTTATGGGTTCAAAAAACCTGAAAGCCGTGGCAGTTAAAGGAAGCAGGAGTGTCCCAGTTAGTAAGCCAAAGAGGCTCGGAAAACTTGCCAAGTGGATGGCACAAAACGTGGATAATGTTGCCAGTGTTTTGCACACTTACGGAACAGGAGTTGAAATGGATGCTATGGAGGAGACTGGCAATCTTCCTGTTCGCAACTTCAGGGACGGCGACTTTCCAGAAGTGGATTCTATTTCGGCTGAGGCAGTTAAGGAGCATGTGAGAGTTGGTATGGGAACCTGTTTTGCCTGTGCTGTTGCCTGCAAAAAAGAGGTCAAAGTAAACGAACGTTGGAATGTGGACCCAGCGTATGGCGGACCTGAATATGAGACCTTAGCCTCTTTAGGATCTAACTGTGGAGTATCTGACCTCAAAGCAGTCTGCAAAGCCAATGAGCTGTGTCAAAGATACTGTATAGATACGATAAGCACAGGAGTTACGATAAGTTTCGCAATGGAATGCTTCGAGCATGGCTTACTAACAAAAGCGGATACAGGCGGCATAGACTTGAGTTTCGGAAACGCCGAATCTATGGTTAAACTGGTTGAGTTGATTGGCGAAAAACGTGGCTTAGGCGCTCTGTTGGCTGAGGGCACAAAACGTGTTGCTGAGTACATCGGAAATGGCGCAGAGGAGTTTGCGGTTCACGTTAAGGGACAGGAAGTTCCAATGCATGACCCCCGACTGAAA
>SDBS01000903.1_pt1 | contig 29792 bp, 31 predicted proteins | sample 2277091 | NCBI WGS metagenome assembly SDBS01 (sample SAMN10404972, study PRJNA504765) | marine sediment metagenome | isolation source: marine sediment core GS10_PC15, 163 cmbsf | place: Arctic Ocean: Southern Knipovich Ridge | collected 2010 | reverse complement strand
GATACTTCTCGTTGGTCGAAGAAATTATTTATGTCCTCATCTATAGGAATAGGCGACCTGTTATTGAACATATATAACCCTTTCGCACCTTGCCATATAACTATCGGAGCAGGGGTATCCCCTATAGTCATAACGGCACGTTTTAATGTACGAGGGGCTATAAGACCATCATCTATACTTATCTCATATAGCGAAAAATCAGCAGGAGTACCACCTGATACTCCGAATAAAGAATCCTGTTTAAAAACTAAAACCACATCAAATATGTTGCTTCCCAAAACTGAATATAAAGATGTTATTCCTGTAATGTCTGAATTATCACCAAAGAACAATCTATCAGAATCCTCACCGTTAAATACATCGGGAGCACCTTGAGCAGATACTAAAACCTCATTACGGAATCCGTCTTCATTATTAGCAAGCCAAAGTCTGTTTTTAGCTAATGTAGAATACTTATATCCTCTTATGTTTATAGGTGCTGGTATTCCTGCTATGTAGTAGCATTTGACAGTAGAGCCAAGATTTTTATCCCATGTTAGTTGATAATAATATAGACTTATATTGTCCTTAATAGAACGTTGAAATTCCGTGTTAAACCCTACCGGACTCCAAGAAACTATCCCTGACTGAGCCATTGACAATATTCCTGAAGATGAAGTGTAATCCAGTTCCTGTCCTACATCAGTCCAGTTTTTGCCGTCAGGAGCGTATTTAACAGTCATTGTAGTTGTAGTGCCTGCGTTAGCAGCACCATCTATTAAGTGCATTTCAAGACCCATCATAGGTTCTGTAAAACCACAAACTACATAATCAGTACCCGTGGCAAGGCTTTTAAAATTCACCCAAGTAGCAGAACTGTTCTCGTCATAAGAGTCTTCAAATACATTAGCGGCGTATTCTACGAACTCTGAATCATCAAAAACCTTAATCGAAGCAGCAGTCCTTAAATCGCCATCCCAAATATCTTTAAGGGGTTGCATGGGTGTGCTTACTGTAATGTTAGCTATTTCACCACTGGAATCCATCTTCGCTGATGTTACTTTGCCTCTATACCAATACAACACTACTCCGTCTATTTCTCTTGCTTCAGCAGTGCTAACCGTAGATGTAAAAGACACCGAACCCGATTGGCTAAAAGGCTTGGTTGAGCTTATCCCTGACGTAGCTAAACCAGCAACAGCACCCCAACTTGAACCCGTCCAATGATCTACTGTTAAAGTACCTGTGCTTGCATTTACTGTACCGTCACCTATGGTAGCCTTAAACCCGTCTATCGGTCTTGTAGCACCTATATAGAAGTAGGTATTGCTTCCGGTAGAGGTTATCTTGGCTACATTGTCTGAATCGGTTAATGTATTTCTTACAACGTCCGTGAAATCTATTTTCTTCTGTATAAGTCCGTCATCATTTAAATTGCCTGATATACCTGAATTATTGATACCAGTAGTTGTAAAATTGATGAATCTGCCCACTTGGTATTCGTCCCCACCATATATGAGGCTGTCTTTCCCATCAGTAAAAGTAACTGCACCATTAGGAGCATCTGAAAATAATCCTGTTTTCTTACCTGTTGTGTCTGCAAGTGTATATAAGGGTGTTGTAGCGAAATTCCCCGTAGTTGGTATAGCTGTGACATTCTGAAAAATCCTTGCGTTTTCAGTGCTTGAATCAAACGTATGGACTAACACATGAGTCTCAGAAGGGTTGTCTTTTCTGAAATGAAATCCGGCTTTGATTTTAGGTGCTCCCGTACTACCTGAAGTTGGTTCGGACGAATTAATGGCTGTCATACCGCCTATGCCTTCAGGGTATACGCCCGTATACCGCATATTCTTAAGAGATTGAAAATTCTCACCTATGGTAGAAGGGTCTTTAGACGTTATAAGCCGTCCCTTTAATGAGAATTCAAATGGAATTTTAGTTCGTTCTGCCATTAATTTCTCCGCTTAAAATTTACTTTATATCCCGTACGTCTTAGTGCTTGGTTTAAATTATGTCCTGATTGTCTGATATGTCTTTCAAAGAATTGGAAATATCTATCACCAAAAACAGGGTCACGGTCACGGTATTTATATAGAAAAGCCGCATACATAACTAAAGCTCTTAAATGTTGTGGCTGAAACAGATATACACCATAATCACTAAATACAGGGTCAGGACGTTTAACGTAGTAAATTGTCACCGTATGCCCTGTAGTAGCGGGCGGAGGTATAAGAACTAACCTTATTCTGCCCTGAGGCTGTATAACATAAGAATCACCACTTGTATAGTCATTATCCGTACCACCGAATAAAGCCGTGACTAAAACCGTACTTGATGTCTTGCTTAGAACATAGCCGTCTGACCCGTCAGAAGTATTGTGTACTATATCTCCGGGTGATACGTTTGAAAAATCAGAACCAGTATCGGTTAGTGTTGCCTGTCCTCCTGAAGATGCTCCGGCAGCGGTTGTCGTACTTGATATTTGAGAGTCAAGATTAGGGTCGTCTTCTAAATAAAATCCGTCCGGTTGGCTTGAAGCTGTAGAGTTTTGAAAGATAATTTTCGACTTTTCTTTAAGCAGGATAAAGGTGTCTGCTGTGCCGTCATTATATTTAGCGAAATAATCTCCTTCTTCTTTCCTGAGGTATAACTTCAGATAATCTGCATTTAAACTATAATTTAGAGTTCCAGCTATAGTAGTTATATCTTGAGTAGTTGTAGTAGCATTGGTTCTGCTTGTAAATTCTATAGCCGCCTCGTACAGGTATTCGTAGGAACTTCTATCGTCTAAAAATTCCGAACCATCTACCTCGCTTAAAACCTCTCTTAATGATCTTAAAATACTTTTACCGTCTATCATATTTATGACTCTCCGTTATTATTAACTAAGAATATTAATAGTAATATGAGTAGTTTTTTCATTTATAAACCTGTAAAATGAGTTCTATATGTTACATTTATTATTAAAGTTGATGCACCGCCGGCTGTTATGCCAGTACCCGGATTAAATATTTCTATATTCTTATCAACAACTGAAACTATATCATCGGCGACTGTCCACGCTGAAGCTGGCGTAAATCTAATTTCGTCATTTGCTTGGTCTATAAAGCCAGTTGTTTCAACAGCAGCAGATAAATCTGTTCCGACTCCACCTTCGTACCTGATAACAAAATCATCATCTGCGTTTATTGTGAACGCAGTAGTATCATAATTATACGAAATCATCGCACCAAGAAATTCAAGCCAAGTATTTGCCCCGTTTGCATCAACTAACTTTATAGCAGTCGTCTCTAATGCAACCATTTGAGCAGCCGTCAATGTAACAGTTGCAACAAAAGTATCGGAAAATATACGTTGTATACTTGACGCACCACGATGTTGTAGTATTATTCTGTCGTTATAATCATCACCCAATCCTGTGTTTAAATAAAAATTATTGTTCTTAGCACTATCCCCTATATCCACAACACCCGCACCGCTAAACCTACAATTAAATATCTCGTTAAAAGCTGAGCCACTTTCACTTCTTATATCTACTGTAGTAATATTTATTGCAGTTATATCAGAAAACTTCGTACCCCTTGCATACATATCTAATGCTCTGTCTGCATTTACAATAGTTCCGTTACTAAAGGTGTTGCCAATATCCGTATCCGCGCCTTGGAAATTAGAAACAATACCCTTGCCACCTTTTATATTTAAATAAAAGTTCTCGGCATGAGACCTACGACTTTTAGTAAAATTAATTCCCTCTGTTCCAGCATATGTGGTAGTAGCAAAAACACCATCAACCATAATACCATCACTTGCATTTACGTAAACAACGGGAGGTACGCCACCATCACCAACATTGAAATGATTATGCACATTTTTTATAGAACCATTAAAACATCTGAAATATCCTACGTTATACCAATCAAGCGTACTGTCTGCTGTAAGCGTTGTTCCATCTATGTCTATATCAAAGCAATCATCTGCTCCATCATTTCCTACAGCAACAACAGAATTATTAGCTTTTATGTTTTCTATTTTCGCTCCCATAACCCTTCTAAGCGTAACACCAGCTCGCTTTGTGGTAAACTCAATGTTCTTTATTGTTATGTCGGTCATATAGGTAGCGTTTCCCTGAATTGAAACTCTCACACCTGCCGCTTCATCAGTAAGTGAATCTGATGCACTTAATGTTATAACGGTATTGACTACTGAAGCTATGGTGTAGACTTCACCAGAGGGAGTATTAGTATCATTACTTACTGAACCCTGAACTCTTATTGTATCCCCCGCTGAAAAACCAAAATTACTCCCTGCACCGAAAGCCTCAAGGTCGGCTATACCGGGAATGGTTATCGTGTCTGCCGCACCAACATTTGCAAATGTTACATCTGTACGCTCAGATATTATCGCCCACTTACCACTTGACGATTTTGAGTTATCTCCTGATTCCGCCGTTGAAGCGTCTGTTACTCCAAATCTAATACCATCTGTTATGAACCCTGTTGTAGCGTTAGTGTTTTTAAGTTGTATATTACCTCTGCCAATAAAACTCAGACCATTAACTATATCAGCTACTTTACCAACACCATCTGTTAAATCTGTGGGAAATTTTAGTTGGTCTTCATAATTATATGAATTGGTTGCATCTGTAAACTCTATAGTGCCATTTTCAATTAAAGCAGCAACGGCATGATGGATAGGAAATAGATTATCAGTAGAATTGTCAGCAACAGCACCAAACCATTCAGGTGTAACATAAGACAATCCTGTAACCTTGGAAGTTGTACCTGCCATAGAGAAAATCTGTTGTCTTTCGTGTGCGTCTATCTTCCCGTTTATGGTCAGCGTAATCCCATTGGTTATAGAAATTAAAGCTCCCATTTGAGGTCTTAATGTAATATTTGAAGTGATGGTATCGTTTGTAGAATATGTATAGGTTCCGGGCTTTAATACAATAGTTCTTTCGTCTGATGTTCCTATTTCAGCCAATAGGTCAGCTATCGAGTTTTCATTGGCATCAACCCCTTGGTCTGAAGCTCCTGCGTCTGCATAATAAATCCATTCTGTCTGAGGAAATAAAACCAAATCGTCATAAGAAATAGGCAGAAAATTAGTCTTGCTTACTTGTATTTTAAACTTGTCGTCTGAGTTATAGTCTTTAGTATCTACCCAAAAACTAAAGAATCCGTTAGTGCTATTACTTGATACCACACTTCCAGATATAGCTGTAGAACCTCCCGAAGAAGAATATGCAGTAGCCAAGCCTGTACTGTTTGCGTTAAATATAGTTACGATTGCATCTGGTATTATATTACCACTTAAATCACGTGCATGGTTCTGAAACTTGTAACGACTCATTTGTTGCCTCCTGTTTTCCGTTGGTTCTTTGCTCATTGATTTCTTGAGCTAAGTTCTGCTTAACCTGATTATAAATACTTTGTGCTACTTCTAAATTAATTTGAGCCTCGGAATGTTTAATATGCAATTCCTGCAATTTAGTCATGATTCTCCTTTATTTTATATTAGCTTGCTGTCTTGAACCTATTGTATCTTTTTCAATGTGAAAATCTACTTGACATAATGTTGCATCATCAGGGTAAGTATCCGAATCATCTGAAGGGTCTCTAAAAAGTCTGCAAACTATTACACTACTAATTTTTTTACCAGTTCCGGTAATAGCAGTATCAACCGTTTCTAAATGATCGAATGCGGTGGTACTTGATGCGTCTATTACTGAAATAGTCGTAGAGGCCGGATGTGTAGCATTCTCATTCGCCCAAGAATATTCTAATTGCCATTTTACATTTCCTGCATTTGTTGTAGTTGGCGACCAATGAACATGCCAATGTATGTCTGTTCCTTCTTTATAGGAATGAGGAAGTTCTACTGTAAAATGTACTTCTTCCATTGTATTATTTCCATCAAATCCAAGTTCTTTTAATCCACCAGCCCCTAAAAATGCAACTAAATCCGGGGCAGCCGAACCCCTCTCCGTAGATAAACCCGGAATTTGCATATCATCCCAAACGGTTTCAGTTAAGATTAAAGTTTTATTTACTCCGCAAGTTATATTAAGGTCTGATGGGGCTATTAAAGAAGTATTGATAACTCCAGCCAAACCACTATATAGGATTGACATATCTTGCCCTGCACCATAAACAGTATCACTACCCGCTCCGTCACCATTCAAAACAAAGCCATAAGCCGTACCAGATGTTATAAGGGGCTCTGACCATATTTGAGCGGCTACTGTAGCAGTTTGCCAATAAGCACTATTAGAACCCAGACTTATAGCCTTTAAAAGAGGAAGCGTTGGGTTACCAGCAGCCTCTCCAGCGAAAGATATTTGAAGTCCAACAGCTCCGAGGGCACTAAATGTCGTTGCCTTTACATGAGTATTTAAAGCAGATGTTTGTAGAAGGTTCATAATAAATGACTCTATAACCATGACACCGACAGCTTGAGTAGAATTAAATGTAATAAGATTGTCCTGAGCAAAAACTTGTGAATAATTTTGGTTTGCTCCACCAGAATCATGCTTCAAAAGAACTTCATAACTTGCACTTTTGGCTTTAATGGGGTCTGTTGCTGAAGAAAATGATGTATGACTATAAGTGTTTTTTACTTTTAATCCAATAGTAATGACAGTTCCTTGGTCTACCGTTGCCCAAGCATCTGCGGTACTAAATTGTAAATCAGACAATGTATAGTTTGCTGCAACACCAGCCCCCAATATATCTGTAACTGCGATGTTTCCACTCGGAACTGAAAAATTACCACTTGTAACTCTTACATCAGCGATGCCATTTAAACATAATACTTCAGTAGCGTCTTGATTTAAAAATCTTAAATCAACATCATTATTACCATTGAAAACACTCTGTATCGTATACCAATCACCGCCACCAACGCCTCTATTTCTATGATTAAACTCTATCGCAGTCCATGTATTCACTGTAGTATTTGAATTATGTAATCTAAGAGCAGGACTACCTGTTATATTGGGAGATGCTCCAGCTTGAGATGGATCAGCTACGGAGGCACTGTTATCTACACCATAACTTATATCTATCACACCATTTGTCCATGTAGATGTATTATTAAACTGTGAGGTGCTTACAACACGAAATGTACCGTTAACATCTAATTTGAAAGTAGGAGTATTATCATTTATTCCTACATTGCCATCTCTGTAAAGAACAAGTTGGTCGTTATTTAATCCTGTGTCCGAACTCGTCTGGAAAAATAAGTCGGTGGGGACAAAAGCACCTGAAGCCGCACCTTGCTCTGCTGCTATTGAAGCACCAAAGGCATACGCATTGACATTATTAACACCAAGAAAGGCTATAACACCTAAATCATCTCCATCGTCTGTTTCTACTATACTACCAACAGCATCACTATCAGACTTAAAGAATAACAAAGTAGACACCTCTGAGTTAGTAGTAGAAAAAGTAAATAACGATAAATCTACTAACCCAGTAATATCGTTATTATTCATATCTAATGTTGTGTCCATCTTGTGATTAGCTTGTGACCATAAAAGTTTATTGAGCAAATTATGGTCAGTTATCACATCAACCGATGGAGTAACGGGATCGGTAGGAGTAGCAACAGTAGACACATTTCTATTAACTGCTATTGTTTGTGGAAGAATAGGTGTTATCCCACTTATGTTCCCTGACTGTATTCCTACCGCACTTTTTTGTCTTGCACCCATTTACCTTCTCTTGTCTTTCCTTAAGTATTCGGTGTTTGTTGGTTCGCCTATTGTATGACCAGCCATTTTCCATAGCCTTGAAGCATCGTTCCTGCTCAACTCAATACCATTCTTGGTTTCCGTAGGTTTTATCCCGTTATTGATACAAAGTTCGGCCATCTCGCCACTAATCTTTATACAAGGCTGTCTGTTTCTTCTATCCTCTTCATGCGCATCAGCACGACCATTTCTCATATCGTCCCTTGAAAACATAGAATCACCTATTAACATACCAAGAGATTTGTGAACCTTTTTTAACTCGTCTTTCTCTTTATCGGATATAATTGGTTTACTATCGAGTATCTGCTCTAATCTTTCAGTTTCCTTTTCTATATCCTGCTTCATCTGAGGCAGAGACGCAGGGTCTATATCGCCTCTTGCGATAGCTCTCTCCTTGCTTGCTATACCCTCTCGTAAATCATCGAGTTGCGAATACATAGTCCAAGCAGGTACGGATGAACCTATATTGCCATGTTTGTTGTAATCGACTTTTCCGTAGAATCTGACACCTGAGACTTTTTCTTCGGATTTTGTTTCTTTTTCTGACATACTTCCTCCTTTGGTGCGTTCCCATTGGAAGGCACTTTGTTTAGTTTGTAAAACTCTTTATAGTCTGTGTATACATGATTCTCATAACCTATGTGGTCTAATATCTCCTTCTGACCTGCCTCAGTATCAAGCACTTCGGATTTTATATACTTAAAGTAAAGGGGATACTTATAGCGACACCTTTTAGCTATTTGGTAGTATTCTTTGTAATACCTATCAAAAGCCTTGTCTTTGACTGATTCGTAACTGGGAAAGAAAGCATGTAATTCGTGCTTATCTTCTTCTTTCCATGACTCGTGTTTCGGGTCAGTCCAGAGAATCTTGTCACCACTAAACTCTAACCAATCCTTCTTGACTTCTACTTCGTCACCTTCTATACAGATAATCCTTGCTGTATGTTCTGAACCGTATATGTTCTCGACAATGTGCATATACTGATGGCACATATCACCTGTGTATTTGGGTAGTTTGTCTGGGTTAGTCTTACTGTCCTTCCAAGTATGGTTGACTAACCTTGTAAGATGGTCATATAGAAACTCTCTACGTTGTAGGATATCTAATGGTACAGGATTAGCGTCTATGTAATACAGACTGTCTTCCTGCAATGAAAGCAGATAGGTGAGTTTTGACAAACCCATTCTGTCTAAACCAGTCCCGAATGTCACATACAATGACCTGTCAGTTATATCGTATGGGTCTGTCTGAAACACATCTTTATATCCATAAAGTTTTCTATCGAATATTTTAAGACAATCACAATACCTGCCTTTCATATTGACTTCTATGCCTTTTCCCCTTGCGTAACCTATCCAGTATTCCACACAGGCTCTTGCGTTTTTATATTTCTCGTCATCCCCTCTCATATTAATACCGTAGCAGTCAATCTGCGTCATGCCTTTATAAATGGCGTAAGCAAACATATAAGCTATACCAGTCATAAAGTAGTCAGTCCCATACTCTTTCATTAACTTCTTGAGGGGGAACTCTATGCTGTTTGTGATTTGTTTATACTTCTTAGGCATTATAGTTGGTATGCCAATGCTATTGGCTAAATCAACACCTGCCATATCTACATTAGTGAACTCTTCCAGTAAGTGCATATTGAACACTAAGTCAACATCTATCTTTTTCAGTATGAGGTCGTTTATCCCCCATATTTCAGTATCATCAGGGACTTCGGGTATCTTGTCAGACTCCCAAAAACCGTACCCTTTTCCCACTAATATGACTTTTGTCTTTTTCATCTGCCTCCCTTATTATCATTTCTTCTTGTTTATACCCGATGAATTCGAGAATTTGTCTTTGACCTTCTTCTGTATCTAAAATAGACTTATCTGCTATTATTATGTGATTTGGAAACAACTTTTTGAACTCTTGGGCTTTATCATCATAGAACTTATGATATGCCTCTAACGCTTGGCGTTTAGGTAAATCATATTTAGGAAATAAATTATCAAATTTAGGATGAGGTTTATCACCGTTCCAATACTTTGAATTATGGTCTGTCCAAAAATTATATTCTTTACTTAATTCCAGCCAGTCTTTTTTTATATTGTCGTAATCATCAGTAATATATATCATCTTAAATGTATGATGAACTACCAATAAATTATTGTAATAAGGTAGATAGAAAAATCCTACATCCCCAACATATTTATGTTGGTTGTCTTGTGTCATTGATATGTTGCGAACATTAAAATTAATTGCGTCTTCTACTGCTTGTCTGTTTCTATAATTATTATCACTAAGGTCAGTATAAGGAATTAATTTAAAATTATTGGCATACACACTATTGTTTTGAGAGTTTAATAGAGAGTACAATTTTTTAGATGCTTTGTTACTTAACGTGCAACCAAATGTTAGATACAAAGATTTGTCGGTTATATCTTCGGGTATCCATTGAAATTTATCATCATATCCGTACAACCTCCTATCGAATGTTTTGAGGCATTTATTATGTTTACCATGCAAGTTCACCTTAATACCTGACCCCTCTGCCCTTCCTATCCAGTATTCGACACACGACTTAGCGTTTTTATAAATCTCGCCTATACCGCCCATATTGCACCCATACATATCTATCTCTTTATATCCAAGGTCTATAGCGTAGGCAATCATATAAGGCATCACAGCCATAAAGTAATCTGATTTAAACTTCTTACATATTTTCGCTAAAGGAAATTCAATAACATATTTGAAATTCGGTTGTTTTTCAGGCATCATAACTGGAATCCCCAGTTCCTCGGCTAATCTTATATGAGCCATTTGGTCTATTGAATGATTAGAAAACTTGTGCATTTCCCATACCATATCTATGTCTTGACGGCTATAGATTAAATCGTTTATGACCCATATATCATATTTATGATTAGAGCGTGGGGCATCAGCATAACCCAGACCCTTACCAATCATAATCAACTTATCGTGTTTCTTTTTATATGTCATAAAACCTCCAAGAAGAAGGCGGTTTCCCGCCTCCAACTTGCAAATCTTTTAACAAGAAGATGCCACAGTTAATGGTGTTATTGCAGCTGACTCATCAATAGTATTAGCAGCGTAATTCTCAGTACAAAGCAGACTACCGGGGTCAAAAATATCATCGCCGATATCAGTTGAAGCCAAGCAAGTCATATTATTATAACTAGCTATACCAGTAAGTGGCCCTCTGAATGATACCGCCATTGCAGCACCAGCAGGAACTGAGTTATAGAAAGAATTATTGTTAAGTTCCATGTTGATATGTACCGTGCCTGAAGAATGTGAATCTATACAGGCTGTAGTATACGCACCATTGAACTTATTGCCGTTAATCTGTAGATTTTGAGACACCGCATGCAAACCGCTTGAGTTAGACATCTTAATGCCAATCGTTGTTCCACTAGAGTTACCAGTGACGCTTAGAAACTCATTGCCAGTTATTTTACAACTGTGAGCAGCTGTACCAGCAGAACTGTTAGATGTAATTTGAAACTGTATAGCACAGTATGAGCTAGAACCACCATTGACAAAAGAACATTTATCAATAGTAATGTCACGATTAGCTAATTGGAATCCTAATGTAGGGGAAACTGCCGTAGCTGTAGTTCCAGCCTTGAAAACACAATTAGAAATCTTAACTCCAGCACCAGTTACAACTGTTTTTGAAGCAGTAGTAGTGCCTGTAAACGTAGCTCTATTAGCACCTTCCCCAAGGGCTATGTAAGTAACACCCGCTACATCTGGTGAAAAAGATGCAGTTGACGTTATATTTTCCGCATGACCCTCCAAGAAATATACAAAATCACCACGATTAGCTACACACTGGTTCGTTGCAAAATTTCCCGTAGCAAAAGGTCTTTGAATAGTACCATGTGAGTTAATATCATCTACTGCTGTAACTGTATCTGAGTTAGCTGTACTGTTACCAACAAAGAAAGCGTTACCAGCGGAGATGTCATTACTCTGCGTGATACCTTTAAGTTTAAACGAATTAAATTGTCCTCTAATTGCCATATTGTCCTCCTTTAGAGTTTCCTCTACTGGGGGAGGCTATGACGACCTCCCCCATGAGGGTTTAATTGTTTAAAAACATTAACTTACCTGCGAACCAAAAATCCATCTCCAGTCTAAGAAACCATACGCATACCTCATATACAGGGCGGTTTTTAAGATGTAAGTCTCAAAGTCAACCGTGTTGTTGAGTTCTGGGTTAATACGGTTAATCCATACCAGAGATTCTTTCATACGAGTTTTGTCTACGAGGAACCAGTTGTTTGTATCTGAATCGTCAAGACGAAGGTAAGGTATTACCTCATACCTTCCGGCATGAAAGTTAGCAGTCTGAGCAGCCGTTTCGTACCCTTTAGGGGTATTGACTATCTCTCTTGCTGTTTCTTCAAGGGCATCAGGTACAATGAGTGCGAGATTATCGCCTATGTCTATACGTTCCGCAATATCATTACGGTATTGACGCATGGCTAATCTGGCAGCGGCTAATGATGTCTTGGTCAATGAAGTGACACCTAAGTTATCAAAACCCGTTGTTGTACTTGCTCCTGATTTAGTTGTGTGGCTGTTAGAAACAAGAGCTACACCTTCCTCGTTAGTCTGGAAGTCATAAGCCGTAGAAAAAGCGTTGCTGAACGTCCTCACACCGCTTTTCTCTCTTGTTCTGTGTGCAGCGGTCATAAGACCTGCACCGTTGTTGTTAAGTACAGCATACTTCTTGTCGTCTATGAGTTTTCTTTCAGACTGAATACCACCTGCGTATTCCTTAGGCTCAATCTTGATATGAAACCCCGGAGCTATTCCGAGATAACTTATCTTGCCAGTAAATTCTGGAATGTCAGGCACAGCACCAACTGAGAAGAACTCTTCCCACGCACTATCGGAATCTATATTGCGGTAAAACGTAGGAATCATAGAAGGAAGCTGGTTGTACTTGTTTTCTGCTACTTCTCGCATTTCGTTTGTAAGTAATCTTACGAATTGTGAACTGTCTAATGGTGAACCCATTTAGCTACCTCCTCTCTTATGTTGTATTCACTCCAGTAAACGCACTGGAAGCAAACCTAAAATCTACATATTCTCTCCCTGCGTCTTTCAAATCAAGTCTTGTAACAAATACTTCAAAGTAATTTGCCGTTACTGCGGCACTACCATCTACCCAAAGAGCTTCGTTAGAAATCTGCATCCTACTTAAACCTATAGGGCGTAAGTTGCAAGTTACAACTGTATCGTCATTCAACTCGCTTGCACCAGTTGAATTAGCAACTGAGTTGTCCCATGTATGAGTAGTAGTTGAAGCACTTGACAGAATCCTGTAGGTTCCTGCAACCGTTCCACTCCTCCAGTACAATGTTGACATATTTGCGACTGTCGTAACCCCCATTGTAGCTGTGGTGGCTGAAATACCAGCACTTGCAGTTATTGTACCGACAGTCATGCCAGTAGTAACTACTGAAGAACTGTTGCGAACCTGTCCTCTAAGCGTGATTGAAGGGTCGATCAGTGCTACTCTAACCATCGCCTGTGTATCGCCTTTTGCCCACGGCCCTTCAACTCCAAAGTAAGTCTCGGTAGTTGCACCGGGGGGTGTGGCAAAAGCTATGGAAGCTTCATTGTATGTGTTACTAAATGTCGGTGTACGCAAGTTCGTGCCTACAACAACACCAAAAATTGCTTGACCACCAGATGAACCAGACACACTAAGCAGTTCAGCGGTACTTCTGTTAGCTGAGTCAGCATTGTTTAGAGCCTGTTCCAATGGAGCAACTCCATTATCCATAGACTTAACAAGTTGACCTTCATACATCGTATCGCCATTTTGCACAGGTGCCCAAATCAACTGGGGTGTTCCGTGTACTATTGTAAATCCCATGTTGTTATCTCCTTTCTTCTAAAAATAGTCACCTCTCCAGTTGAGAGAATGACACAGGGGGCATCCAGATGACTTATTAGAAACCCATATAGAGTTTCTAACTTTCTTTGCCTCCCCTTCAGAGTCCTCTTCCATAGCTAATATCTGTGGTTCACTTATCATCAATGCCTGTCTGGTCGGATTATCTCTGCTTGCATAATCCGGCTGTTGAGCATAATCTTCGTGAACGACACCGCTACGAGATTGGGAGTCTCCTAAAGCATCTCTATCTTTATTACAAGTGAAACCGCATACCCAGCACTTAAACCATTTACCAGCATCTAAACCTTCGCCTCGTATGGGGTCTCCATAAAGAGAGATGGTTCTACTATCACTCCGAACCTTTCTCTGACTCTTGTTTCCTTTAAATCTCATTTTTTATAAACCCGATCTTTTCATCCCTCCGGGTGCAGGGCCTTTTAATACGTCTGTTACCTTCTTAGCGTCATAACCCATCTTATCTACATAGGCTTGAGCGTGTTCGTCTAAATTAGGCATGACTGGTTCTTTATCGTCTTGATTGTTGCTTGTTTCTACTCCAGTACCTTTAGGGTCATCACCTTTAAGATTGACAGTACCCTTACCAGCCCTTTCTTTTTCTATAACTCTCATAACCTTATCGAAATTAGATTCAGCATCTAAGGATGAATCAGCGAAGTTAGTTCTTGAACTGTTAAATGAAGTCTTTGTAAGTTCCTCAAACCTTGTAACCTCGTCATCACTTAACTCTTCGTTCATAGCCAGTTTGTTTATTGAATTACGATAACTGGCGTTATAATCAGATGTTGCTTTCGCTTGTTTTGCGTCTCTTGCGTCCATTACGCCCAAGACATCTTGCTCGGTACTTATATACTTTTCGTCAGGCGGGTCTGTTGGTGTTTTAGTCTGTAGCATTTCTTTTAATTCACCAAATCCAGTTACTAAACCATCTACAGACTGTTGGGTTTTTTGTGCCCTTCCTAATTCCGACTTGACCTGCTGTGATAATTCCTCAAACTTTACTTCTGCATTAAATTCTGTCGAAACGGTTCCCGTTGATGAGGCATCCTTATCACCTGTTGATGCGTTATCAATGTTCGTGGTTCCTTGGTCTGCCATGCTATCCTCCTATCTTGTGTTTGTTTTAACCTTATCGGTTAATTTTTCATACGAATTTATCTTAGTCATGTAACGAGTAACTAACTTCATACAAGCTTTATATAAAGCCCTTTGCTCTGCGAATTTTTCCTTAGATGAATCTATGTCCATAGTCAATAGTTTATTTAATTCTGTTTCTGCTGATTCTAAAACCTCTTTCATCAACTCCTGCCCTAATGGAGAAGAAAGAGCATTTATAAGCTGTTGGTTCTGCCCTAAGATAGACAGCACGTTGTTAGCATGAACTCCGTGAGTCTGTCTATATCTTTGTATTATCTCGTCATTCATTGTGCTCTTACCGCCTGTTCTATATTGCCCTGTGGCAATCCAGTCTGATTCTGAACGGGTTGCCCACCTTGTTCTACATTCTGACCTGCTACGGGTGCATTTTCATCTAATAATTGCTTGGCAAAATCTGAATACTCGTCACCAAACAACAGAAATACCCTCGCCATAAGCCCGTTAATAACAATAGGAGCTTTAGGATTAATCCCCACAGTAGGAGCTAATGTCTGCATCATAGTGTTTATCTCTCTTATCTGATTAGCCTTAGAATATTCAGTCTCTATACTTTGACTTAATGGCTTATAAGTGAAATTCCTTGTCGGGTCAAAATCAACCGCCTTATCTCCCATAAGTTTAAAAGCTGTTTCTTCTGTAGCGAACTGCCAAGTCATTTGAGTAATCATCCAGTAAAGGGGATTTAAAAAGGTATGTTCAAATGTTAAACTACGATAGTTCGCTCTAACGCTTTTATTCTGCTCTGCACCAGCTACAGCCGTAGCTGTTGTGCTTGCTAATCCGGGAACTCCACCGAGATCAGGTGGGAATATAGAAGTTACGCCTGACATAGACTTTTTTAACTGCTCTATCTGACTTATAGCACCTACGATATTATCTGAAATCTCGAACTCTACTAAGTCATTCGGGTCTTCAAGTTCCATAACATGATTAGGTGCAAAATAGAGTGTAGCGTTATCTTCTAAAGCATACTTCTTGCCCTTAAGAGTAGGAAGGGTAGCAAGCATAACCCTATCATTTGATATATTGAAGGTATCGTTAATAGCCACTTGAAGTTCTCTAGCATATTTGCCATCTCCTAATCCGTGGTCTTTCGTAGGGTGTATATAGCATATTCCCCTTATGATAGGTCTGTAAGGATTAGCGTCTGAATCTATAAAAGGTGTTGCACGGAATCTAATCACTTGCCTTGAACTACCCGATACCGCCACGCTTATAATACTTTCTATAAGCTGTGAACCTTTCATGGGTTTACCGTTTCTGTCCATACCTATACTTACTTCTGTTGGATTACCAAAATCGTCTACAGCCTTAACCATAGCCCAGAACTTGCCGTATCTATGGTACACATCATAAGGTTCGTTACCTATAAGTTGTATCTTTGCCTCGTTATCGTCTTTGTTATAAGTCTCCTGAGAAGCGTCTGTTTCTATAACGGGTTTTATCTCTCCCAATTTATCGAGATTAGAATAACCCTTAACTAAAGACTCTGCTTTTAATTCGTTAATGGTTTTTTCTTCTCTGATTGTAACCCATTGTTTTTCCTGTAAAGAGTACACATAAGAATTATCGGTAAACACGTTTCTTCTGTCTAAAATATCGTAGTTAAACCTGTCCACATCCATTATAGTAGCTTCTACCATCTCCTCAAACTCTTCCAAAGCTGGTACTTGGTCAACAGATATAAGAGGGTTTCCAAATACATCTATGGTTTCAGAACGTCTGAGGTTTGTCTGTGGTACGTTTTGCTGTCTTGTCTTACGTTCCCAACCACACATAGCATATATTTCTCCACCTATATTCTTATTTATATTGGCTCTCATAAACTTCTGATAATGATATAAATGATGTTGGTTAAGGGTACGGTTTATTAATTCCTTATTAGCATCAGCTTTAGCTAATACCTCATCGCCTTCGTCTTCTATATATACTTCAACAAAATCTCTTGTCTGAAAATATTGATTAGCTTCTATTGAAGATTGAGTTAGCATTTGTGAGGCAAACTCAGGTATGAATATATCGCTCATCCAATCAGCGTTTTTTTCTGTTCTTTCGGCTTCTAACATATCAATAGCCAGTTCCATCTCGCTAACCTTTATCTGATTGTTAGACTTAGCCATCGTAACTTCATCGTCTATTACCTGCTTGATTACAAATACTTCCTTCTCTTCATTTTTAGGTCTTGCCATATTACACCATGGTACATCTATGTTTAGATTTAGGAAAAAATACTAATTCAGTTATTGGAAACTTTACCTTGTCGTTATGACACGGTGTTTTCCCGTTTATTAATATAGAGCCGTTATCAAGCCACCTTTTAATACATGAGTTTGAAGCCTTTATACTCTTCGTTCTATCCATTGGTATATGGTCTATTCCTCTTATGAAATCCCAAGCTGTCATTAGTTCACCACAATATTAGGTGCTGACATCATTCTTACAAGTTTATGCCCACAGTCAGGACATTCAATGTCATCATCTAACTCATTAAAAGGAATCATGGCTTCATGTATTACCGAACATTCTCTGCATAACAGATCAAATACGGGCACGAAGCTCTCCTTTAAATCTATTGTATCCCCTGTCGCCCTTGTAAACTCCCATCATGCGTGGTCTACAGGCAGGGTTTTTAAATAAACACTCTATAACCATACAGAAATGTGACCATCTCTGCTGGGGTGTTTCTTTCCTCTCTTTAGTAGCATTAGCAGAATTATTTACCCACTCTTCTAATCGCCAGTTCTTAAGGCTTTTGGCAGTAATTTTGCAATTATCCAATACCCATATAGTAGGAAGAAATGTCTCCCTACCGTTTTTAACTGTTCTGTTATTGAAAGGTTTACCCACGAGTGCGGAATTTTTAAATCGTTTTCTGACTTCTTCTCTACCCCTTGTGGATTTTGTATCCCAAACCGTCCAATACCCCCCCGTACCTATTCCTTCTTTCTTGTATTCATAAAAAATTCTGTTCAAATCCTCTATCGTGGTAAGCCCTGTATTGACTTGGGTTACATCAGCCAATGGGTCTATAAGATTTAAAGTGAATTTATAATCTTTGCCTATAAGTGCAAACTCTCTCGATATGTCAAGAGTTACCATCTGTTCAGGGGAGGGATTAAATTCAGCCCAAATGAAACATTCATTTTGAGGGCTAATGGACATATTCAGACAAGCCCAATTAACATGGGGGTGGTAGTCTATCCCCCTGAAATGCGCCCAATTATGAGGTACACCATCGGGAAAATATTTCTCCTTAGATAGCACGTTTGTTTGCCAACTAAAGTTCTTATAAATACGACCTGAAATCTGTTTGAATATACCATAACGCCTTATGTCTAATTTATCAGGGTCGTTAGCCCACTCATCTAAAAGCGCATCTATGTCGTCTTTACTAAGTGTGGGATTATCATCAGTTGCCGCCTGAATAACCGCTATATCATCAGGACTATCTGTTTCTTCTATTTGAGGTTGTTTTAACTTATCAGCGATTATCTGAGTCCTGTAATAGATTTTTGCCCTTTCAAATACGTCATCATAAAGAAATGACATTCTATCAGCAGGAGTACAGGAAATTACGAAATCCCCGTCCTCTTTAAGCAAACGAGGTCTTTGTTCCTCATAGAAAGCAGGAGGAGGTTGCTCATCTAACCAAATTGAAACCCTTTGCGTACCAGCAGTTGACTGAGCACTCTGGTTATAAGATACGAACTCTACGATAATATCGTCACCACCATAAATATCTTGCAAAATCATACTGAAACGTCTTGAAGTTAAATCCTTTTTAATTAGAAAAGGCGGTAGCCACTTCTTGAACTCAGGATATTGAGTGTTTTTTACTTCCGCAGATAATCCGTTAGAACCAACATTAGAGCTTTCATTTGGTAAAGAATCGGAACAGAATCTAAAAATTCTTGACCCTCTAATATGTTGTATTATCTTTGCCCCACATTCTAGACATTTCAAGTCTTTAGGGGTTTTTTTAACCGTAAACGTAGCACTATCAAAACTTTCATGTTTTTCAAGATATTCTTCTCTGAACTTCCAATCTTCAAGGTTTTCTATCTTAGCTAACTTGGCTTTTATTCTATTCTCACATTCAAAATAAACTATATTCTTCTTGGGTATTGGATGCCAACCCAAAACTCTCATAACATAACTACGGCTAACGGTAGCTGTCTTCAACGCCTGATTTCCCGTAAAGAGTCCTATAGTTTTATTTGGACAGTGCATGAACTGTTTAGAAGCCCATGTAGTCTGAAAAGACAAAAGCCCCCCGAAGTCATTTAATTCCTTTATGTCTTTTTGACTTAAATCCATTTTAAGTAGCTAAAACACCTATACTTTTCAATGCAAATACAACATCGTCAACAGTATATCCTTTAGAGCCCAACCCGCCCGTAAAAGATGTCTTTACTCCAACATATATGTTTGTAGATCCGGGATTAACAGCATATCCAGCAGTAGAGCCCGTTGAACCAATAGTTGTAGAACTTTGCGTATTTCCAATTCCAAAACTTGTTACTATAAAATTTGAAGGATATGGTCTTATTTGTGGGTCTGACATGTTGCCTCCTATGATAGATTCATCTTGTAACTCAAGAACACGGTTAAATGTCCAGAAGAACCACTTGCGTTAAAATCAGCGTCCAACTTTATAACTGGAGGAGCGTTTGTCAATGAAAACGAACTTATACCACGACCACTTGTACTGATAGCTGTTTCGGAATGGTAATAATTACCAGAAGAACCACTCGCATCAAACCTACCGCCTATTTCACTGGTCGTAGCCATATTAACCGCTGCACCCCTAATATTAATATCAATATTGGATGCATTATTTATAGCCTCCGTAGTACCACCGGGAACAGCCCTTGCCATATCAGTAGAATTGCAATCATACTGAATAAACACATTGCCTTCTGCGTCACTAACATCAACAGCTGTATTAGCTACCATTGGTGTCCACGCATTTCTACGCCATTCCCATTGATTACTTGGTACAACAGCATACCCACCAGTAGAACTCCAGTAATACCTATAAAATTTCCATGCCATACTGCCCTCCTTTTAAAATTGCAAATAAAAAAACCCGACTTGCTTTAATACAAGTCAGGGTCGATTCGTTAGAACGTGCCTAAATGTTAGTCAGACCGTCTATTTATATCATCTTCTTTTTTAAATACATACTTATTTTTTATATGTTTACATTCCTCTTCTAAAGCCGATACTATAGCTTTAAATGCTCTTATCAATAATTCTAAAGTACCAATTCTCATTTTGTCAAGGAAATATTAAATTCTTTTTCAAATTCTTTTAAGACTTCCGGTATTCTGCCGTCATACTTTTCTATTAATATTTCAGCTTCTTCCTTAGTCATTTTCCCTTCCCTTATAGCTATAGAGCATAAATGTCTTGTTCTACCAAACCCTTTTTCTTTGTAAATAAGGTAATCTCTTACGGGTTGATATTTACATTCTACTTTTTCCCACCAGAAACGAGATGCTACTCCCTCTACAGTATCTCCTACCCAACTAAGTTCTCTGTTAATCAATTCAGCATTTTTTTGAGCATCCCACGGTATAAAACTACCGAGTCTTACAGATACAATATCTTTAGCATCTTTAGGGAATTTAAATATATCCAAATCCCTTTCCTTTACCCAATCAGGTAATAATTCCCACATCTTTTCTATTGATATACCAAGAGTACATCTATCATTGAAATGCTGTTCATCTAAATACTCTACCTCGTCATGTCCTTTATAAGTACCATATTCAGCAGTAGCTTGCCCCCAGAATACAAGAGGAATATTATATCGTACAGCCATTTGAGTCATAGAACCATACACCCCTGTATGACAATGCCAACAGAACTCACCGCCACGTTTAATGGATATGGGTATGATTTCTTTAACAACCTTATAATTAGCTCGTACTGTTACGAAGTCACAACCTATCTTCTTAAGTGTCCGTTCTCTGTTTTCAAGGTGTTTTTTGCGAAAGAAACCATGGTCAAACGACACAACCAACGGTTTCATGTTCAGTTCATTGACCACATACCAAAGCTGATATGTACTGTCCTTTCCACCGCTAAAAGGAACGATACAGTCATACTGTCTTTTGCCACGATATCTGTCGCATAATTGTAGTAAATCATCCTTCCTTGCGTTCCAATCAATGCTTTGTTTGGACTCGAACCCTCTGCATACATTACAAACCCCCTCATCGTCAAAAGTTAAACCAGTCTTAGTGGATAATGCAAAGCACTTAGTACATGCTTTCGAATCTGTCTCCAACCTTAACCTCCTTTGGATAGTCCTTGATTAATAATCTGCCTAACGGGGCATTAACAAATATACCTTCATCCGATTTTTGAATTACTAACCCTGATGTAAAAGGATGTATTCCATCTACAATAGAACTGCAATCTCTAAGATGAACCTTCTTTTTACTAAGACTTGTCCAAGCTCCAACATAAGGCTTATCAAAGGCACATATAAACCTATGTATGTCATGTACGTTCCAAGACCAGTCTATCATAGCGTCTAACTCCGTGTTAAGTCTTGGATAGTATTCCGATTTCTTTTCATCTATCTTGGTAAGATTGAAGTCTTTGTCCTGCTTCAATCCATTAACAAATCTTTTGAGTTGGTCAAGACCTTCTTCCGTTACTTTGTCCATTAAATCCTGTGGTATCTTATAGTCTCCAAATTTAAATACTTGACTCGTCACTATGTCCCCGTTGTCGAATACTCCCTGCTTCATTTCAGGTGTGATGAGCTGTATACATGAACCCCACTCCTTCTCACCGTTTAAGATCGCCCATGTCCAATGAGCACCGCCCCTGTAACGTGGCAGAGGTATTCCCATAAAGTCTACAAGTCTGCCTTGGAAGGCATCTATAGTCTCTTGGGTGAAAGTAAAGTCTTCACCAAAACCTATCCCTATATAATTAAGTCTTCCCATAACACTAAAACCTAAAGATGTATTTATATCTTCAACTATATTATATCCACTTTGAAAATATCTTATAGTTGTGTATGTTTCAACTTTATATCCTTGTTCAAGCAACCAAACACCAAATTCTCCCATTAACTGACCACCACCCATTAATACGAATCCATTAATCTTCCCAAATTGCATCTACAAGTCCCTCCTTTCGCAGTTTTTCAATATAATCATAAACCTCGTGATAAGGCTTATCTACTTTTTCTCTTATCTTATAAATCTTATCCTTGCCATTAATAAAATAAGGTACATCTCTCATGTTGCTATCATATAAACCTCGTTTAGATAACCAAGGTGGTAAATACCCTTTCCATTTAGGTATGTAATCTTGCTCAGACCTTATAACAACATCTTTGATTTTAGCTAATGAATCTTCAAGATACTCTTCTTTGATTATATCTGGTGTATCAAGACTACTATGATATTCTTCAAAAGGGTGTCTTTGTATGCTCATCCACGGAACTCCTACTGTTGGGAATCCGAACACCCTTTCATCATTACCATATCCTTCTCTTATATCGCTTATCACTTTCCATTCATAACCAGCACCCATAGTTTCTAACTGAATAAAACATTTAATGTTTTCAAGTCTATTTTCAAATATGTAAGCTATAGAACCAAATAATTCCGGTAATATAAGAATCTTATAAGAATACTTAGTGCTATGATTTCTCAACCACTTAGCCAACTCAACTAAAACAGCCACTCCGCTTAAGTCATCATTACAAAGCTCATCTATATGAGCAGATAAAACTATAGTTTCTTCTCTCTCGCCTTTTTTGAAATATTCGGCAACCTTCATACTGTTGGGGAACAGTTTGGTTTCAATCACTACCTTATAATTTACTTCTCTCATGTCTTCCCATGTGTTATGAGGTAGGGCGATTTTCCAGTCGTCAGGTTCAAACTGATAAGCCAAACTCGTATCAAAAGGAAACACATCAGGTCTATCAAGGTCAGTTACGACATGAGGTTCTAATTCCTTCTTAGTAAAAACCCCGTTCACCGACTTGCTATATGGCACGACAAAATATTGAAAATGATTTATACTCGATATTAATTTACCTTTGGTCGTTTCAATAAAACCTTCCGTTACTTCCCATGCTTCGGGTATTATCCAATCACCATATTGACTTCCTGACGGATATTCATGTATGATGACTTCGGGAAGTTCACGTTTAATGATTTTGAAAGCATCATCCATACCCTTACCGTTTATCATCCTCTGTAGAGGAAAAAGCTCTTTAATTAGTTCTAACAAGTCCCACCATTGTTTCAGATACATATTTACCTTCCATATATCTCCTTTCCTCTCTTGTACCTTCTATTTGAAATCCGTTTTTTTGAAAACATTTCAAAGAAGCTTCGTTACCCTCTAACACACCTGCCTCTAATCTGTGAAGGTTTAATTTGTCCCATGAAAATTTAACTAACGTCTTAATTATGTCAGTACCTATACCCTTTCCCCAATAATCTCTATTACCTATCATTAGCGATATAACAGCCATATCCCACTCCCACATTATATCCATACGACAAGTGCCGATAAATTTATCGTCTTTAGTAAACACGCTGAATATTCTCACGTTCGGGTCATGGTTCATCTCGTGTATCCACTCTTTCATGTCCTCTGCCGTATGTGCCTTTAAAGTGGTCAGTCCAAAGTATTTAGTTATCTCCTCATCATTTAACCAACGAATATAATCCTCTGTAACATGGTGGGTACTTAGACCCCATAAATCTACTTTCTCACCCTTTATCATAAGTTATCCTCACATTAGCAGTTACACAATCATGTTCCAACACAGCGTCAACAAATTCATACCTCATCCCATCTCTCTTTAAAAAAGCGTGGGGGTATCCGTCAGCATCTAACATTCTTATAAAATCATAACAACACTTCAATCCTTTGGTTGTAGACATATCGCTTTCTTCTGGTGTGCGTCTTTTGAACGCTCTCGTACACTCGCCCTGCTCTGCAAACTCACCATCACCATACAAGATGTCTTGTATCATTACATCTATAAATTCTCTTGCTCTCTTGTATATCTCTTTTGCTGAACCGTGCAAACTTATAGTAGGTTTTTTGCTCCATATCTTCCCACCATCATATACTGCGTTCACTAAAATAGCTGAAAGTTTGGTTTCTTTATAACCAGACACTATGAGATTCTGTAATGGTGTTCCACCTCTTCCAAAAGGTAAATCAGTCATGTGAAATACAATGCATTTATAATTATCGTATAGTTCTTTAGGAATGTACTCCGAATAGAACGGAAAGAATATATGAGTTGGTTTCCGTTCTTTAACCATCTCAAGAATCTTATCTATACTCCAATCCTTCTCAACTACAATATGCAATTATACCCCCTTATGAGTTTAAACCGTTCTACGTCTTTGACGTTCTGGTAAGACCGTGGATGAGGTGGTTCTCGCATTTCTGAATCATATATTTTCAGCAATTCGATTTTCTTCTCCCTGTCTATGTCTATAAACACATTGGGTTCGAATGGTTTAAATCCCCATTCGGTAGAACAAGGTATTTCAAACGACATGATGGTTTCCTTGCCACCTCTAAACGCTGTCATAACAGCCTGATAGGTTATTCTATGGTCTATATTGAGGTCGTGTTCATAATGGGTAAGGATTATATCTGGCTGATACTTTTCAATATATATCTCTATATCTTCCACAATCTCTAAAAAAGGAACTGTGTCGAATTTATTATCAGGATGATTTTTGAAATTAACCATATATTGAACATCTATTAATTTAGCTATATCTTTAAGCTTTTTCAATAATCTATCTCCACAACCCTTAGCCTTGTCTCTGCCAACGCTAAGAATCGAAATTATAATTTGGTTTTTTCTATTATCAAACCATTTGTTGTCGGATACTAATTTATATAAAAACCCTCCGCATCCAAGAATTTCATCGTCTGGGTGAGATGCCACAACTAATACTTTCATACCTTTGCCGTTATCTCACTTACCTTTTTATCATTCTCGGTTATTTGTTTCATTATATCTTTAGACTCTTCGGGTGCGTGTTTAAAAGCAAGTCTTAATATATCCATCCACAACTCATTATTCTTTGTGCGTATTTTTTGAATATCGTCTATCCACATATTTTAGTCACCTCTATGGCTTCATCAATATTACTTTTCCAGTTTTCTTTTAATAGATAGTTGAGTTGATTTTTATACATTGTATCGTTGTTCGTACAATCTAACATTTCATGTAGTTTTATACCATTAGAAATTCCGTTAGGTCTGAACTCTATAGTTGAATATTCATCACCCTTACCACAAACTTGTAATATTAACGTCCCCTTTTTACCTACCACCTCTACCCCCCACGACTTATCTCTTCTAAGGTAGTCACACCAAATATATGTAAAACTGTTTTTATGATTAAGCCAGAATTGAGCAGTATCATTACAATCTAATTCCAGAGAATTATCTATTGTATTCCAAGCATAAACTTTACCAAATAACCACAAAGCGAGGTCTACGAAATGCCACCCGCAATCTAAGATTATATTTGTATCTTTAATATATTCTTTCCAGTTCTCTCTCTGATAAGGTAGGTAATGAGAATAGTGTATTCTTGAATAAAGTATATCTCCTACTTTGTGCAGATTTTCTTTTAATACTTTTACTGCTGGATGGAAGCGATAATTACAAGCCGTGAATATTTTACCTTTGATGTCGGTATCTATATTGGGTTTCTCTACAAAAATTTTCTTTTTGTTTTTTGCCCCCCATGCTATATATTTACGTTTTTCACTTAATATATTAGGTATACATATCCAAAACATATCTGCCCAACTCATGTCTTTTAAATTATTATTATTAAATAAATCTGCTGTTCCAGTATAATTATCCTCTTTTTCTATACCTCTGACTTCTTCTCCTGCTTCTTTTAAGAGTCTAAAGTGCCTCGAACCTATACTTCCCAGATGTCCTATAACAAGATGTTTCATTTAAACCTCCCACAAGGTAAAATTAAGGCGTGTAACTTAGCTTCTGCCCAGTCTTGCATAGTATCTATATCAACCATAGGCACATCTAATTTAAAATTATTATCTCCTATCAACATTTCACCACGTACTATACTTGTTGTTTTAATCCAATAAAAACCTCCATTATCCAATGTCTGTCTCTGGTAATGGTCATCAGAAAGTCTTGTGCCATTTAACATTTCCGTAGACCACGAATATACACTACCGCTTTTACACATACCCGAAAAACTTTCACATAAGTTTTGCCAAGTAATAGCGTATGCTGTAGGATATACACAACAAATATAATCATAGTCGGGGTATTCTTCTAATACTTCAAGACATACTTCAGTTACTGTTTGCTCATATGTGGGATTTTTGCGTTGATAAATACTCACCCTATTATTGATAAAATTGTCTTCTAACCATTGAACTTTTGTACCTTCGCACATATACTCCTTTACTTTTGCGTCTGTAGACACAACTATCTTATCAAATAATTCACTCTTTTCTATTTCTTCTAATACCCAAGAAATGATGGATTTTCCGAAGAACCTTTTAAAGTTTTTACCTTCGAGTCTTCTTGATGTGCTACGAGCTGGAACTATCGCTATAATCTTCATACTATATGCCTTAAATGTAGAGGTGTTCCACGTGGAACGTCCTCGCTTGCACGTTTATTCATAAAGCTACCTATTGCCTTAGGACTTATGCCTTTATTCGGTCTTAGAAATCCAACATTCTCTCTTGTAAATAAATCGCCTTTTTTAATATCTTTTATAGAATACAGACTTCTCATGTACTCACGACTTTTAACTGTAGTACAATAGTCTATACTGCCAATCGACTTATATGCGTTTTGCACATCATCTACAAATTCCTTCATCTCATCAGGCAGTAAAGCAAAGTGTCCGTCTATCGCAGATTTTGACAATGTTATATGCTTCTCTACTGCCGTAGCACCTAAAGCTACTGAAGCACAGGCTATTGAACTCCCTATAGAATGGTCAGATAATCCCACTTCCACGCTGAATTGATTTCTTATCTCTGACAGCATTTTTAAATTAAATTGTTCGGGTGGTGCAGGGTAGACAGAAACACATCTAAAAAACATTAAATTAAGTGTGGCAAACCTGTTTTCTACAAACACCAAGTCCTGTAAACCAGTAACACATCCGGTAGAAACAATCGTAGGTTTATTGGTAGCACTTACAGCCTCTAACAAGTCAAAATAGTTAATCTCATAAGAAGATATCTTATAAGCAGGACATTCTAATTTCTCAAGCCATTCCACATCTTCTGGATTGAATACTGTTGTGAAAGGAACTATACCTATCTCTTTAGCGTAAGCGAATAACTCAGGATACCACTCGTAAGGCATACAAATATTAGTATATAACTCGAACAAGTCTCGACCTTTAAACATACCGAGATTAGGCATGGTAAGACCTTCTGGTTTATAAGTCTGAAACTTTACCGCATCACATCCTGCATCTTTTGAAGCCTTAATAAGTTTTAAAGCTTTCTGAAAATCCTGTTCGTGATTGCCTGAAATATCAGCTATCATGTAAGGAGGGTGAAACAAGTCTATTGTTCTTTTGTCTATTATCATTTTTTAAACATTGGGTTTATTATTCGCCCGTTGTATTCTCCTTTCTTAACGATTGGTAATACTTCTTCTAAACATTCTATGTAATAGTCTATATCTCCCGTAGTATGAGCAAGACAGAAGTTGTTAAGACCGTTGGTAAGGATTCCTCTTTTAAGTAATTCGTATTGATATATTGATTGTTGGGTGAGATTTTTAAAGTCAAAACCGCAACGAGGGTCTAATGTTGGAGATTGGAAACTCATCTCACTAAAATGCCTTGTGAATACTTCAAACGCACCCATTCTCCATCTATTACCGATAGTCCACAACCATCTACTGTGAACCTCTAATTCCTTAATAGTTTTCAGACAAGCATATAGAGACATGGTTTCCCCGCCCATAGTAGACGAGGCAAACACACCCTCATCCATCAGCTTCATTAAGTCTCTATTACCTACTACAGCACTTAAAGGAAGCCCGTTAGCCATACACTTACCCAAACAGGTTATATCAGGTTCTATGCCTATAAGTTTTTGCCACCCACCCAAGTCATAACGAAATCCTGTAAGAACTTCGTCAAAGATTAATACTATATTGTTCTCTTTAGCAATTTTTGATATTTCTCGTATATCGGGGTGAGTTGGTTCTACTATTACACCTGCCGTTGACTTACCCATTAAGCCAGCGAAATCATTTGCAGTTCCACATTTCCAATTATCATGAATATAATTTGTAGGAATTCCTTTGTGCGGTTCTACAGAAGCAATATATGAATCGTGAAAACCATGATACCCCATATAGAATATTTCAGGAACTCCCTTATAAGCCCTTGCAAGTCTAACCGCTATTTCTGTAGCATCACTTCCGTTCTTAAAGAACTTAACCATATCGTGATGAGGGAAATATTCTAGCAACTTACTTGCCACTTCTTCTTCTAAGGGGTGAGGGCGAGAAAAATTAATCCCGTCAGGCACTCCGTCTGAATACCAACTTGCGGATTTGTAACCTAAAATATTCGCACCCAAACCCATCGAGTAATCAGTCAACTCTCTGCCATCATCTGTCTGAACTTTACAGCCCAAACCAGACAATATCTTAAAGTCCTGCGTAAAGTAACGGTTACTTTTACTATATGTTTGTGCGTTAGATGGTATTATCATTTGAACTATAAACAAAAGACTCTCTCAATTCGTTATCCTTATCAATAACATAATAACCGTCATATTCCTTAACGTAACGGCTTTCGTCTTCACTTATTAAAACTTCATGCAACTTCTCACCGTCTCTTATACCGATTTCCACTAACTCGCAATCAGGGCAGACTTCTCTGGCTAAGTCAACTATTTTCTTAGACTTTAATTTAGGTACGAATATCTCACCGCCTTGCATTTTATCAAGACAAGTATTCACAAACTCAGTAGCACCTTCCAAAGTAACCCAAAAACGAGTCATGCGTTTATCAGTAACAGTCAACTTACCCGACTTCATCTGCTCTTCAAATAAAGATAAGACACTACCACGACTGCCAACTACGTTACCGTATCTGACTACACTGAATTTGGTCTTACCATACACATTAGAGGCTACCATAAGTTTTTCAGCACATAACTTAGTGGCTCCATACAGATTGACAGGATTAACAGCCTTGTCGGTACTCACGAGCATAACCTTGTCCACTCCAGCGTCTATTGATGCGTTTATCACATTCTGAGTGCCTATTACGTTAGTCATTATAGCCTCTATAGGATTGTACTCTAAAGCCACCACTTGCTTTAAGGCAGCGGCATGAATAACTACATTCATATCCGAAAAAGCCCTTCTAAGTCTATCTTTATCTCTAATATCACCTATAAAATATCGTATTCTTGGGTCAGTAAACTTCTTAGCCATATCCCATTGCTTTTTCTCATCTCTTGAAAAGACAATAATCTTGCTGTAATCCTCTTGTAATATACGGGTTAGAAACGCATTTCCGAAACTGCCAGTTGCTCCCGTGATTAATACATTCAATCAATCACCAACCTTTTCATCTTATGCCTTTCACAAATTTAGATAGGTACTTTATTCTACCCATGGTAATATACAATTTCCATCTATCCAACACGCTAAAGTTGCAAATCCAAAAATCACCCCTACGAGAAAAAGAAACATTATAATTTCTAAATACATAAAAAATAAATCTTCGACCTTTTCTATTATTCGTCTAATCATTTCTGTCCTCGCTTAAAAACAATGATAAATTGGATATTTTAAATTTTTATCAAAACAAATACCAAAAAATTCTCCTACTCCATCGTAAATAAGCCAAACAAGAAAACATATTGACAAAATCCAAACAATTAAATCCACAAT
>SDBS01000901.1_pt1 | contig 29816 bp, 29 predicted proteins | sample 2277091 | NCBI WGS metagenome assembly SDBS01 (sample SAMN10404972, study PRJNA504765) | marine sediment metagenome | isolation source: marine sediment core GS10_PC15, 163 cmbsf | place: Arctic Ocean: Southern Knipovich Ridge | collected 2010 | reverse complement strand
ACTAATAAACAATGTTCTTGAAAATGAAGTCATCTTGAATGATATAGGTCAGATAGAGGAAATAGAATTAATTACTCTAAAGACAGCATTCCAAATAATTCCCTCAAGATTAGAAGATAAAGATATAGAGAATATCGCTATGGAAATCATCTCTACCATTGCCCAAAAATTACTAGTAGATAGAAGGGAGAAAGGAATAAGGCAGTCCAGAAATGAGATTGATTTCGAAGGGAAACATGACTTTTTAGAGGCTTATGCTAATTTTATATTAGGATTAGAGATTATCGATATTTGGTCTTTTCTTGAACCTTTCATCGACCAGTTTAGTGCTTCAGAGATTTATGCTGATTTGTTTCAAGAATTTATTTTTTCCGTAGTTAGATTGCGAACTTATGACTCATTTTGGGTTGTTTGGGATTATTTCAAAGATAAAGTTATTGGACTTTCTAAGGAAGGGAATAGATATGGGCATACAGATAAGATAATAAAAAACTATCTCTTTGCTCATCCCTATTGGAATGATGATCTAAAGGAATGGCAAGCGCTAAAGGATAAGAATAAAAGATTCTTTACCGAAATATCGAAAAAGATTGGATTTTCTCCATCCTCATTGTATGCAATTGCTATACTGCTAGATGGTATCGGAAGTCATTTTATTGATGATGGTATTCTTTGGATATCATATATCCTAACAAACCACGAAGACCTCGTTGAAGTTGAGTTAGAAAGGAATACTATATATCACCTTGAAAATGTTATTAGAAAATATATGTTTAGGAATCGTGACAAGGCAAAGAAAAATAAAACACTTAAGGACTCTATAGTTGTGATATTGAATTTTTTGGTTGAAAGAGGGTCTGTTGTTGGCTACATGGTAAGAGAAAGTATCTTGTGAGCGTGGGCTCCAGGAATTTACTATCCTTGGGGTCCCGGCATTCTACTACTCTCTTGTTTTTATATACATGCTCGCCGTGCAACCTGCTCTAAGAAATTTCGAACACAGCCTAGCTGTTTAGTTACACTCACGATTCTCTGCTTCATAAACGGCTCTCTTTATCCAGCCAAAACTTCCCATTTTAGAAAGTACCCTTGCGCATACTTAACGACAGCCAAATATATGCAAGTATTGCACAAAAAACAATAAAGGCTGCAAGAGCCTAGGTTTATCTCATCCATAATGTAATCTATAATACATATAAGCAGATATTTGGTCATTTTGACAGTTTGATTGAATCGTTTGGTCAAAATGAGCGATATAAACGGGTTAGCTGTATGCAGAAAACAGCACTCCTCATTGGGTAATTAGTCAATTTCAGTCTCACATATATACTTCAGGAAAAGGGGAATGCAAAAATGAAAAAACAAGCCATCATAGCTGCGATCGTTGCGTTTCTCATTGGTATATTATTAGGCGGTTTCCTATTTTCCGATACACAGCCCCGGTCAATCCTAGCCATAACGCAATGTGAAGATTGCCTGAGCACAAATGAACTTACTGGATTGGTTGGTTCTGTTTTAGTACAGAGGGCTCCTGGGCTTATCCCAGGAAAAGTCTTAGAAACTGATTACACGTTGGTCATCGAACATCCATTTCCTAATTATGATACTCATCTTGTTTTTATACCTAAGAAAGATATTAAGGATCTTGGAAATCTTTCGGCTGAGGATGAAGTATACATTAATGATCTAATAGCTACCACCTCAACGATAATCACTCAAAATAACTACGAAAACTACATATTCTGGTCAAATGGTCCTGGGCGGCAAGGAGTAAACTATCTCCATTTCCACCTCGGAGCTGAGTAACCATTTTGAGTTGGTGAGACAAGAAGCAACAGCTAACCCCCGCTCTACCTGACCGCCTTTGGCGTGGGGAATCGGCGGCTTTATGTTATTTGTAGTTTTGGGTTGAAATCTTTAATAGGGCAAACTGGCGGCAGGTAAGCTCATTCGTTATACCGCCTACTTTATCAGAGATGAATAAATCAATAATTACTACTAAATGTATCGAGGTTTTTTCCCTATGAGCAGTCCTCCTTTGAAAGTCCAAAACATCTCCTATAAATACGGTTCCGTCCAAGCACTAGAAGAAACCTCGTTCACAGTAAATAGTGGCGAGATTGTAACAATAACAGGTTCAAATGGTGTTGGAAAAACTACTTTGCTTAAATGTCTCAGTGGCTTATTGCTACCTGCGAGTGGAACTGTCTTGATAGATGGGTATAACCTATATCAAAGAGAGTGCTCTGCGAAAAGACGACTTTCTTATCTACCTGATTATCCACGTTTTTACCAAGAACTCACGACCTGGGAACATATCCGTTTTATCTCTTTTGCTCATAGCGTTGAGCATGATTTTGAAAAACGAGCCAAAATCTTACTAAGTGAATTTGATCTGTCCGATGCCAAGGATATGTTTCCCCATACTCTATCGAGAGGTATGCGTTTGAAGTTAGGTATCATCCTTTGCCTCATTCGTCCATTTAGTGTGCTTCTGATGGATGAACCCACCTCTACACTTGATCCCCCAGGCACTACGGTACTTTGCGAGAAACTATCTAAACTTAGTACCGAAGGAACTGCCATAATTATCACTACTCACGATCTTTCATTAGCAAGTACATTAGGTGGTCAAACAGTCCAAATGCAAAGGGGGCACTTTGAACTCGGCTGATAGACAATCTGTCTTGACTATTCGTTCCAAACAAGTCTTATCCAGCTTTGGCTACTGGCTTAATCTGGTTGGCTATGACAGCCGCGATCGTTCTGCTTTAGCGTACATTTATCTTCTCTACCTAATTGTATACTTTAGCGCCTGGTTCCTGTTAGTCATGTTTTGGCTATCCGATATTTTGGCAAACGCAATAGCACCTATTCTTGCTTATCAGGGGAGTGCATTTGCCGGTCTCGTCCCTAAAATCTGTACGCTCTTATTTGTTTTGTGGTGCTTATATTTAATTTATAAGGCTACTATTCGGAGCCCACTCATTTTCTCTAAAGATGATGCCTACCTTCTCTGCCAAACCCCTGCCGATCGTCGCTTTATCACGTTGACCTGGTTGTTTGGGGCATGGCTTAGCAAGATATTATTTATATCTGGAGCAGCAATCGTCATTGGTTTTGCACTTCTTGAACTTGATGTAAACCACGGAATAAGAATGCTGACCTTGGGAAACCTAGCTGTCGCAGCATTAAAACCACTAGGAATCATTATTCCAATACATCTTGGCTTATTTGCATTGGCCTGGATTATTGGGGTGTACCGTTTACGAGGTGACTCCGAGCGGATCATGGTCATGCGATCGATTCGTGTACTCGCTTTTATTATGGGTGGATCCTTTTTCGTAATTTCAATTGGCAATATTTTGGCTCCTTCTTTTTTCACTCCTTTTAAACCACTTCTTGAATATATATCATTTCCGCTCGTGACAGCGTTTCTTGGAGATGCTTGGGGGCTGGGTCTTGCTTTTTCAATTGGGCTGGTGACCATTTGTCTGGCTGTATTATGGAAAATATCAGACAAAGCAAATCTTAGCCGTGCTGCACAGGAGACACATCATTTTCAAGCCCAACAGGTTGCTTTCAGGCTAGGTGATTTTGATCGATTTAATGAAATGAATGACCGTAAACGACTTGGAGCTAGCCATCTTCCAAGTAAGATCCCATCCCCATCCGGTGCGTGGATTTTGACATGGAAAAATATAGTCCAGTCACTACGTTCCATTACAATCTACCGTATCTGGTCCTGGTTTGATATTCTTTTACTGATGTTTTCCATGATTATTATTGGAGTGTTGCTTAAGATGGGATATATTCTCTTACCTTTGATCTTTTCTTGGACGGTGAATATATCCAAGAAAACTACCTCCAGATTTAGGAAGGACCTCGGTAACTGGTGGCTACTTCATTCTCTGCCACTCCCTCCAAGACGCATTATTCTTCATGATATAGTTCCCTCAGTCTCCGTGACTATATTTCTCACATTGTTTGCCTTATGGATAAGCAGCAGCCTCGGATTATCTATCAACCCAATCATAGTAATTTCGGTTCCATTTGTTATTGCAGGTATCTCTTTCTCAGCTATTTTCGATATACTTCGGCAAAGCAATTCTAATATGCTCCAGGAGGGACGACCACCAGATTTTGGGTTGGTTGGTTTGATTCTTAGTTTTATTTGTATAGGAATTCCAACCTTAATATACTTCTTGATAAATAAATTTTCTATTCTCCCATTAGTCGGTATACTTGCGACTATCCTGGTAGGTGGGTTCCTGGTAATCTCATTACTACATCTCTCTGAGAGACAGTTTAGACGTATTGGTTGACGCAATCCAGAGAGTCAGGAGGCCGTATAACCCACGCTCCACCCGACAGCCGGTTAAGGTGGAGGTTTGAGAACTTAGAACTGGAATAACCAAGCCCGGCGGCGGGTGTGCTCATCTATTAGCCAGATCTCATTACCGCAATAGTGAAAGGATTTCTCTATGGAAGAGAACAAGCTTGACCTCAAGGGTGTCTTATCCTTTCTCTCTATAACGTTTGTTATGACTTATGCGATTGAAGGGTTGTTGATCTTGAATGGGTTTCGCATAACACAGATGCCCGCGTTCTACGGTCAGTTGATCATTGCGGGAGTAATGTGGGTCCCAGCGTTAGCGGCAGTACTCACTATCAAGTTTGTTACTCACGAAGGGTTTGCCATACTGAATTTCCGGATTGGATCTTGGAAACCCTACTTAACATCAGGCTTGGTCGTACCAATGTGCTTCATCTTTATTTACGGACTGACTTGGATGCTGGGTCTGGGCCAGCCCGATTAGGGACTGGAGCAATTCCTGGCATCAATCTCCTTGGTTGCCGGGTCTGATCTTCCTCCCATGCCCTCCCCAGCGTTAGTGCTTCCAGGGCTGTTTTTTGTGACGCTCATCATTTCCCCTTTCATCAACGGACTGTTTGGCTTCGGAGAGGAACTCGGCTGGCGTGGTTATTTGCTGCCCAAGTTGATGGTATTGGGCAAGGTCAAAGCTTACTTGCTTTTAGGAATTGTGTGGGGTTTGTGGCACCTGCCACTTATCATAATTGGTTTCACGTATCCAGGTCAACCCATTCTCGGCACGCTGGCCTTCATGGCCCTAACAATCACTTTCGGGATCTATCTAAATGAGTTGACGTTAAACCATAGGAGTTCGATCCTTGCGGGTTGGGTTCACGGCGTATTCAACAGTCAAAAGCTGGGTATATGGCCCCTATTATTTCCAATGATAAACCCCCTCATTGGTGGTTTCGCTGGCATAGTAGGCATTATTGTCTGGCTAATCCTTGGGACATGGGAAATGCGACGTCACAAATGATTCGAGTGGGCAGGATAATCCCCAACAGCCGGTTAAGGAATATCTGACAGCTTGAATGATTGGCTGTCAGATAAGGGAGTATTTCCGTACAAATCGGCTTCAGCCAGCTGATTTTGTCCTCAGATTAATTCGTAGAGCTATGCCCATGTTACTTTCGGGCCTTTTCCCCGATATACTATATGATGATGCATACATTACCCAATAACGATGCCCTTGTAGAAAATGCCCGGCATGATCCAGATGCTTTTGCCGCTCTTTACCAGCATTATTTAACACCGGTCTATCGCTATTTGCTCATCCGCCTGGAAAATCCACAACAAGCTGAAGATATCACCTCCAGGGTGTTCACTGAAGCGCTGGAAGGACTGATCAATCAGCGCTATCGTGAAAAAGGAAAATTTGCAGCCTGGTTATTCACTATTGCAAGGCGCAGGCTGATTGATTTTTATCGTCAGCGCCCCGCCGTTTCACTTGAAGAAACCGCTTTTTCTTATCCTGATCCATTCGATCAGATTCAATTTTCTGATAACAAAACTCGTCTAAAAGAATTACTTTCACGATTAGATGAAGATAAACAAGAGCTATTGCGGCTGCGCTTTGCCGGTGGACTAAGTTTCGCGGAAATAGCTGCGCTAGAGTGTAAGAGCGAAGCTGCGGTCAAAATGATGGTCTACCGCACAATTCACTGGCTGCGTGAGAATTGGGAGGTTAAAAATGTCTGACATGGATTGTGTACTCCCGCCGGAACTGGACACTGCAATTACCGAGTATTATGCCACTCTCGAACCATCGTCCTCTTTTGCAGACCGACTGCAACAAGAATTGCGCCAGCGCCAGGGTGTATTGCTTCAACATAAAACCAAACCTCGATTCCATTTTTCGTGGAATGGTAGGAGAGAGATCGTGAAAGCTTTGCGCGCTCGACCCATCCTTGCGTTGATCGTGGTGCTTATTGCCTTGTCCTTGTTAACCGGAGCGGCTTATGCGCTTGGCAGGTTGGCCGGATTTATTCCCGGTTTTGGTTTTACTTCGAATATCCAATCAGTTTACCTGCTGTCAGAACCGGTAGAAGTTATCAGCGGGGATATGACATTGAGAGTAGACCAGGCGGTGAGTGATGAGAGTAAGTTATGGGTAAACATGACAGTATTGGGACTGTCTGGTGAACAGGATTTTTCTCAGGCTTTTGTTTCCCTGCTAAACGGCGAAAAGATACCCTTCCAAATGAACAGCGGCATGACTGTTGATTATGATGGTGCAAACTTGACGTACATCTTTCCACCGTTGCCTACCTCAACAAGTGATTTTATTTTATATATTGAAAACTTGGGTGGCCAGAATTTTAGCGTGCCTATGCAATTGCGCCGGGCAAAACCAGGTGAAATCCTTCCATCTGAGCCGGAACAGTTAGAGCAATTGAGAAGCGAAACCCACGATGGGGTTACCCTGGTTCTGGACCATATCGCCCCGGCCAGCGACAAAACGGTAATTCAAGTTTCTCTGCATTTCGACAAACCAGGCATGTCACTCAATAACATTTGGAATGTTGTCCTGACAGATCAAAATGGCGCAATATATCCGGCCATTGACATCACTCCCGATACAATGGATGGAAATGCCAAGATATTCCAAACCCCATCCTTCTCCGGTAATGAACAACTAACGATTTCGTTGAACGTTTTTCCCAACGCGAAGGAATTGCCTGTATCAATTGACTTCTCGATAGATGACGCCAATGGTTTTCTGTTCGACCCCGGGCCAGGACCGGCTGTCGGACAAATCTGGACACTGGACGATGTGATCCAAATTGGTGATTTCACGCTGCAGGCTGCTAGGGCGAGTCTCGTATCAACCACGGAGCTGCTCTTTGAGTTTGAGCCAGCCGAAAACCTGACGGGTGTCATGTTGTACACTTCAGACCCCTTGCATCGCGGAGCTGCTGGTGGTATCCCACAGGCAAACGGGGGTATCTTGGCTAGAATGACTTTTGAACAAATCCCATCACAACCGTTTGAAGTACAGGTGACGCGTGCATACTATACGGCACACGGCTCGTGGGGGATCCAATGGCAGCCCCCCTCCGTACCCCAAGGGGCAGCAGTGCAACCTACTATAACATCTGCCCCACCCCAACCACCATATGCTACCCCAACCCTGGCTTCAACGAATCCAGTTCTGATCGAAGTCCAGAGGCTGGCCCAGCAGTTCGATGCACCTTTCCAGGAAGGCCCGGCATGGATTCATGTGGTGACGGAGAGAACATCGAATCCTCCTTCTGGTCAAACGTATCCCCCGCCTTATTTAATCAGCGAACAATGGATCGAGACGGATGCCAACGGCTACATTGTCCGCAGCGTTTGGATGGATAAGGATGCAAATGGAAACATGATCCAGCTGGCAGCAACTGTCGGCGATTATTCGGTCAACTTCACTACTAGTGCTGCGGGCTTCAATATTGGTCAGCCTTACCGTTTCTCTGCGGACATACTTACGCGTGACCTGGCGCAGGCAGAGCAGTATGGTGCCTCCGTCACACGAGAAGAAATATTTTGTGACGATGGGCAACCCTGCATTGTCATCACATCGGTAGGATCCTTTTCCCAGCCCGCCCTGCTCGCAGGTGAAACACAAGCATTTATTAGATCTGGCAATACAGTATGGGTCAATCTGGCGACAGGCCAGCAAATCCAATTCCAGGCATTCAGGCAGTTGGAGGATGGAACGAACAAAGTAGAATCCACCACGCGCTATTTAGTTGTGGAGAAAATCTCTTTACCACCACTGGAAATTTTAAATATCCTGGACAAAGTGATAGCGCCTTGATATCTGGTTGTCATCAAACACGTTTCGCCTTTAATGGGTGTCTCTCGGATTCCTACCGAATATTTACGTAGGAAAATGGGAGATACCCAAACAGGTATTATTTACTATCGTTCTGAGTTAGGTGGATACGATGAAATATCTGAGAATAATATAAATTGGGATACAGCTCTATCAATTCCCCATAAAAATGATCTTGATTTGGGCCAAGAATTAGTTTATAGATTTGTCAATAGATATTTACCTAAAGAATATGATCGTGTCCAAGTTTTTTTTCAAAGGTCTGGTGCTTATCAAAGATATAAAGAACTCCTTGATTCATTAGGATTACTCCAGCAATGGTATGACTTTGAATCCAAAGAGGAAAAACACAGCCTTGAACTTTAGTGCCAAGATAAAGGAATTGAATTTGATAACTCCGGCTAAATTTCTCTCCGCCTGACATTTTCTCAGGCGCCTAAAGATTGCTTCTGACCTGCTGTCAATAGCACCAGGAAGTCATGAAATTTACAAATTAATAGCTCAGTCCCCTATAATACAGATAAGCAGATATTTGGTCATTTTGACAGTTTGATTGAATCGTTTGGTCAAAATGAGCGATATAAACAGGTTAGCTGGCCTCGGTTGGTTCTGGCGTGCTATAATGAAAAATGCGGCGCATTGTTGGGAATGACCTTCAGAATCCCCCTCTTTAAGACAACTCTCATTGCATAAGTTTATTCCCCATCTTCGATTTGCACCTCATCCGAGGTGAGCCGATTGTACTGATTAGACGATTACTAATAGGAAGTGAGAGTCATGTCTTCCAAGAAAACTATCCTTCTTCAGGAAGCGATCCGCACTATGGCTATCATTGGGCTGGTTATCTTTGGCGTTTTGCCAATAGCTTATGTGCTTGGTGCAGATGTTAGCCGTGTTGCCTTGATCGCGTTCCCCTTAGCTATTCTTATTTTTCCCATCACCTTCTGGATACGCACTCAAACAGGAGTTAAGTTGCAACTCCGCTCCAGGCGGGGATGGTACATTTCAGCAGCCATCACCTTCGCGCTCGCACTCTTCATGGCTATACTCATGTTGCTGACCGGGTACACGTCTTGGAATCAGGCAGTGGCGCAAATTGCCATTAGCGCATTCGTGATCGTCGTCCTAGCTTGGCTGGGCGCTCGCCTGATGCGATTGAAATAGCGTAACACCCGATTTCTTATGTGTTCTCCGTAAGTCCTTTGAAAACATAGATGGCGCCAGCTAACCCCTGCTGCACCCGACTCTTCAACTGCGCGCTTTGCGCTCCGCTCTGAGCGGGTGAGCTCATCCGTTAGCCTTGCGAAAACAGAAACCTTGCCCTTACTCCATGCTTTCGATAACTAATCTTATCTTAACCAGTACTACAGTTTTATTCTAATCTAATACAGAGAAAATGATTTTCCAAAGTGGGGATTTTGTTCCGTTCTAACCACTCCCGATACGGATATACTGGGTATGTCATTCCTGCAGAATTACTCTTAGACACATTCTCTTCGCGTAAATCTACGACCCACTAAGGAAAAGGGGGGTGTTGGTAATTATGGTTAGCAAGAGGATATCTCCCTGCCCTTCCCAGCTGTCATCCACTTTTAAACCGTAACTTTCTGTTCAAATGCCCCCGCTGGTCCATCCAGTGGTAAACGGCTCTTTTCCTAGCTCAAACAAGCTGGGCTCAAGGAAGCCTGGATCAGAGAGCACTCTCTTATCTTTCAGCGCTATCTCTGTTACCCTGGAAAGCAGCCTGATGGGAGCGGCGATCGCAGCCCTTCGTCAAAACAGCTCGATCTTTGCCAACCTCATTTATCCAGGGTTCTCTCTTTGATGACAGGTTTGAACCTGAGACTGATCATACCTGTTGGCAGATTGGCAATCGACGCGTTTTTCCCTGCTTCAAAAGCTCTGGAGAAAATAATTGGGCAGCGACTGAAGTATTCCCGCGCTCTTGTCGTGCCCCTTCCCCACCCTAGCGGCCTTTCCCGCTGGTATCAAAACCAAGAACATCGAGCTTTAATTTATCACGCACCGGAAATGATCGGGGGTCTAAATCTGACATCTACCCCCCTGCCCCGATGCTGGCTCAACATCGATAAATGTATACTGGATGAGCCCTGCGGCTCTGTCCCCAGATTCCGCTACAGTGGAGATTACTTGAATTTAGTTGTAATGGGTTACAAACTATCAACAATATCTAATTGCCAACAAAGAATTACTTCGAATTTACTGAAAGCAAGCTAATATTTGGAACCTAATAAAACAAAATAATCCCAATTTAGTACAAATTGGGATTATTTTAATCTACTTTATGGGCCCGGGGTAGATTCGAACCTGCGACCTGGCGGATAACGGCTTTATTCCAGCTCGGCTATAAATCATTATATTTGACTACTAAAGAATGAGCTCACCTGCCCTGAGCGAAGTGCAGCGGTGACGGTGGGAAATAAAGGGGGAAACGTCTATGTCAACAGGGGTCTTTTTTGTCCATTGTGTCCATCCAGTAGGGGGAATTTTGTCCATAATATACATCATTTCCATAGTTTCTACCCTATTTGCACCCAAACTGCATCCAAAAAAGAATAAAATCAATGGATAGGCGACTCAATAATTAATAAATGTATGTCGACTTAACGATCATTTTTTAATATCAAATTAATTCTCATTTGAATAGCCCATTTATCAAACGGCACTAACATAGAGAGTGGTACAAATAATGGGGACAGGTCACTCACAAACAAGAAAGTTACAAATATTCTGATTTATTTTCACTTATACTAATAATTGGATGAATTATCCATTTATTTCTGATTTAAAATGAATCGATGTCTGTAGTAAATAATACCGAAAACAGCTATGAAAGCAAAATGGGAATTTTCAAACAAAACATTTAGCATAGTACTCGAAGACGGAACTCAGTATTCCCCTTCCGCCAGCCAAATCTATAACTATATTTTTAGTAATATTGCGATTAAATGGAAAGAAATTCCACTTGATCTAAATAATGATGATTTAATAATAGGAACTTCAAGAATACCTGTGGACTTCGAACTTCATTTAAATATAAAAAAAGCAAATGACGAAACAAATATATATGGGGAATTATTAGTTAAAACCAAGACAACTTCTGAAAAAATAGATGATTTGGTAAACAGAGAAGCCAATCATATAATAATAGATAACATTTGGTATCCTTTTCCAAAAGGAATACAAGAAGAAGTCAACGAATTCTTGAAATTTCACAAACTTAAAACACTAGAATCCATATCTATTGATAAATATTTATCTTTGATTAGCAGTTCCGCAGACATTTCCTTCAACATTATTGATCATGTAGGTGAATCGATCTCATCCACTAAAATTAGAGTTCCTGAATACGAAAGTGGCGATGTTTTCGTCGGAAATTTATATACGTACCAAAAACATGGTTACAGGTGGATGAGATGGTTAACAAATCAGGGGATTGGTTGCATATTAGCTGATGAGATGGGATTGGGAAAAACCATTCAAATAATAGCTTTACTCGCTGACAAGGTTGATAATATCAATCCATCTCTGGTTATTGCTCCAGCAACATTGCTGGAGAACTGGAAAAGAGAGTTCAAAAAGTTTTCTCCTTCTCTTAAAACGACCATCCATCGGGGGGGATTAAGAACTGGCTTTCCTTCTCACCTTAAATCCTTCAATGTTGTAATAACTTCATACGGTACAGTACTGCGAGACAAATATATGCTCCGATTGATTGAATGGGAAATAATAGCACTAGATGAAGCCCAAGCAATAAAAAATCGAGAGGCTAAAAGAACTAAAGCTATAAAGAAGTTCAGCAAGAAATCAGGTATTGCTATTACAGGAACACCGATTCAAAATCGATTATCTGATATTTGGTCTTTGATGGACTTTACAAATCAAGGTTATTTGGGGAATTATAATGAATTCGAATTAAGTTTCGATAATACCATAATGTCAGCAGATGAATTAGAAGGTGTAATATCACCTCTATTGTTGAGGAGAGAAGTTCACGAAGTAGCAGATGATTTACCACCACGAATCGATATTCCCCAATTTATTGAAATGGCTAGGACATCAATTAATGAATATGAAAAAGTTAGAGAAAATACTATTGAAGAGTATGGTAAAAGAGCAAGTTTTGTTGCTTTGGGAAAACTAAGACAGTTTTGCTGCCATCCTTACCTCCTTGAGGATGATTCTGTATCATTGCTCAATTCACCAACTTATATTATCGATAACAGTATGAAATATCAGAGGTTAATAGAAATCACTGAGGAAATATTTGCGTCAGGTCAAAAAGTCATCATTTTTACTTCCTACAAAAAAATGATCGATATATTAAACATAGATCTATCAAAAAGATTTAATGCACCGGTTAGTTACATTGATGGTCGAGTAAAAGTTACTTTAAGACAGGGAATTATTGATGATTTTAATGATTTTATTGGATCTGCCTGCTTAGCATTAAATCCAATAGCGGCGGGTACGGGTTTGAATATTACTGGAGCAAATCATGTAATTCACTATAATCCTGAATGGAACCCTGCAATTGAAGACCAGGCTACAGCTAGAGCCTACCGGATAGGACAAGAACTTCCTGTTACTGTTCATCGACTGATCTATGCAAATACTGTTGAAGAAATAATGGATCAAAGGTTGGAAATGAAAAGAGCCCTTGCTGACAAAGCTGTGGTTGGAACTGATATCAATAATGAAGATATTAAGAGTATTATTAAAGCTCTTTCAATCAGTCCCCTTGGAGGGGAAGCCGATGAAACCCGGTAACACAATTTCCAAAGTTCTCAGCGCAAATGATACAGGTGAGACTGGTGGGCATCAAGCGGGAATTTTAATCCCTAAAGACACTAGATTATTATTGTTTTTTCCTGCCTTAATGGAAAATGAAAAAAATCCAAGAGCACATATTACGTTCGTTGATGATTCTGGTAAACATTGGATATTCGCGTACATTTATTACAATAATAAAAAATTTGGTGGAACCAGAGATGAATATCGTCTTACCAGAATGACCAAATATATAAACGATAACTTATTGGTATCAGGAGACATTATCCATATGACTCACTTACCAGATCAAGATAAATATTCAGTATCTTACTCTAGAAAAGATACAAAGTCTTATGACAATGATGATGTTATCATTATTGGAAAATCCTGGATAATAATATAAATAAATGGAGAAGAAACATGACCAAGCACAAAATTGTAAGGCCTGATCCAAAAAGAATGATAGAGGGGTTGCGGGACACTGGTTATGACTTCGTCACTGCTGTCGCAGATATTATTGACAATTCTATAGCAGCAGAAGCAAAGACAATCTATGTCGTTATAGAAATGGGCCTTGACGGCGATATTATCTTAAGAGTTGCGGATGATGGGATAGGGATGAACGGCGATGATTTGCTTAACGCAATGCGGTATGGCTCAGACGAACGTCCTGACCCAATGAGTTTGGGAAAATTTGGGCTGGGATTAAAAACAGCATCTACAGCATTTTGTAGAAAATTATCTGTTATTTCTAAAGCATCAAAAGATGGAGAAATTTCAAAAGCTACATGGGACCTTGATCACGTAGTAACTGTAGGTGAATGGCAATTATTACTGCCGGAACCGAACATTGACGATGATGAATATTTTCAAGAATACGTAGGCAGTGGACCTGGAACATTAGTTGTTTGGGAAAATATTGATAGATTGCTTAAAGATTATGCTGACCCAAGTGGGCATCCTGCAAGAACTGCTCTTAAGATAAGAGTCGATAAATTAAAGGATCATATTTCAATGACCTACCAGAGATTTTTAGATAGGAAGTATGAAAATGAAGATCATAAAGTTGATATCTATATCGTTCATAATCAAGAAAAGCAAAAACTTGAATCATGGGATCCTTTTGTAATTCATGAATCTGAATTAGTTGCAAAAGGGGTTAAATCTGTGAAATTTGAGGATACCGATGAGGTCCTCGGTGAGTTCTCGATAAACGCATATGTGCTTCCCCGCAGAGAAGAGTTTTCTGCTGATAAAGAATGGAAACAAGCCAAAGTATCTAATGAACTCCAGGGTTTCTATATTTATAGAGAAAATCGTCTGATTCATTATGCCGACTGGCTGGGAATGTTCAGCAAAGAAGATCACTACAAACTCCTTAGAGTAGAATTTTCATTTAATCATCAACTTGATGAAGCATTTCAGGTTGATATTAAGAAATCGAAAATAAAATTAAAACCAGAACTCAGGAATTGGATTAGAGATTCCTTTATTGCCTCTCCAAGAAAAGCCGCTAATGATAGATATAGATTCGGAAAAAAGAAAAAAACCGCTGAGATAGCTGAAGCAGGGGCTCATGATTCCTCTAATAAAAACATAAAAACAAAAAACACTCAAATTGTTGGTCCTGAGATCAGTCAAATTGATACAGAAAACAACCAGATTAGGATTAGCAATAAAAAAGGAGAAGTTAGCCTCAGACTAACAATTGAAAACGAGAAGAGGCCTGATGAGATTTTTATTCAACCAACCGAAAGTATAATCGATGGTATTTTATGGAAACCAACGTTTATAAAAGATGATGAGAGCGAAAATCATTATAAAGCAGTTCAAATTAATACCGGTCACGATTTTTATTCAAAAATCTACATACCAAATATAGAATCTACAAAATCATCATCAATAAATGTTCAGGGACTTGATGCATTATTATGGGCACTTAGCGTTGCTGAATTGAATACAATAGATAAAGATACAATCAGATTGTTTGAAGATATTAGGTATGAAGTTTCAAGAACATTGCGGCTTTTAGTTGAAGATCTCCCAGAACCTGAGTTGGATATAGATTAGGTGTTAAATGGACAACGAAAAAATTCGAGACGCTATATCTGAATCAACAGGATTATCATTCCGGGTAACAGTAGATGAACATAGACAAGATAGTCTATGTTTTATTTCCTCAACCGATTTACCCAAGAATATGGGTTTCAAGTTGTCTGTGGAGCTAACCTGGAAAAGAGTTAAAGTCAGATTTTTCCTTGAAACTTTTTCTGGGCAGTTATTAAAAGTGATGTCCGGAAGAGATGATAAAGATAAAGAATCTTTTTCCAATATGTGTTCTGGGTATTCAAGCCAAGCCGAAATATATCTAAGAATCAATGATGAAAATCAGGATTACTCAGATATAAGTTCTTGGCCAGATCAGTTTAATAATTTTGAGATTGAAATGGTTAGCAAGCCAATATTAATAGACTCTGATCTAGCTCTATCTTCAATTGCCGATGAACTTGTATTAGATTGGTCAGAGAAGATGGTGGCATTAGTGTTTCCCATGTTGCCAGTAGTAGAATCCGATGAAAACCTTAACGAATTAGAGGAAAAAGGAGAGTTAGAGGGGAAAAAATATCAAATTACAACAAATCGCTATGAGAGAAAAAGAAGTAACAGGCTTGCTTGTATTTCTTTCTATGGAAAAAGGTGCATAATTTGTAATTTCGATTTTGGGGAAAATTATGGAATACTTGGTGAAGACTACATTCACGTTCATCATCTAATTCCATTATCGCAGGTTGATGGATCTTACAGGGTGGATCCAATTAAAGATCTGATACCTGTTTGTCCTAATTGTCATTCAATGCTACATCTAAAATCCCCTCCCCTAACACCAGAGGAATTAAGATCAATAATTAAATGATTTTTGTACAATCTAATCTTTCAACAATATTATAGAGCATCTGAAACACATCATCTCCACCATTTTCTTTGCAATTTCAGACAGTTGGACTAACATAAGGAGTGGCACAAATAACAGGGCAGGTCAACTAACGGCAGGCGCTTTAGTTGATTATTATATATAAACAGATTGATAATAAGGTTGTTTTTCTAGCTCAAACGTTCTATAATGACATTATGTCAAAAAGTGACCCAGAATATTATAGGGCAGGAATGAGGTTTCGAACACTTCGTGAAAAGGTAGGGATCTCACGGAGGGTGCTTGCTGATATCGCAGAGTGTTCAGAAAGGACTGTTTATCGGTGGGAAAATGGAGAAACCAGACCACCAAAATTGGTTATTAAGGAATTAGAGAGGCGGATTGAAAAAATGAGCTATGCTGATAACAATAATCAAGGTAACAAGGGTTTCACTTTCATTGACCTGTTTGCCGGAATTGGTGGTTTTCGTATGGGTTTTCAAAGCATAGGGGGAAAATGTGTATACACAAGCGAGTGGGATAAATTTGCCCGCGAGACTTATGCAGCAAATTTTCATATGGATAACAATCACCCATTTGATGAAGATATTACACAGATTCCTGTTGATTCGATTCCGACCCATGATGTGCTATTGGCAGGATTTCCATGCCAGCCATTCTCAATAGCGGGGGTATCAAAAAAGAATGCTCTTGGAAAACCACATGGATTTGAAGATGAAACACAGGGCACATTGTTCTTTAATATTAAGGAAATATTACAGTATCACAAACCTGCAGCATTTCTGCTGGAAAATGTCAAAAACCTTGTAAATCATGACAAGGGAAGAACATTCAAGGTGATACGGAAAATTTTGGAAGACGATCTGGATTATCACATATCTGAAAGAATTATAAACGCAAAGGGATATTTACCTCAAAATAGAGAAAGAATCTTCATTGCGGGGTTTTTAAAAGAGACAGGTTTTAATCTAAAAGATATGGAAGTACCAAATCCTGACGAGGGTCCAATACTTTCCAGTATTCTGCATTCTGAAAATGGAAATGAAGAACCTGAGCCACCATTTACGGAAGGCCTGGAAGCAAGGGTTGCTAACAAATATACTTTAACTCCAAAACTATGGAGATATTTGAAGGACTATGCAGAAAAGCATAGAAAGAAAGGTAATGGTTTCGGATTTGGTCTGGTTGGTCCTGAAGACAAGGCGCGTACATTGTCAGCAAGGTATTACAAGGATGGATCTGAAATATTAATAAAGCAAAAAGGAAAACGTCCAAGGCGACTTACGCCCAGAGAGTGTGCACGTCTAATGGGTTATGATCTTCCTGGACAAAAGCAATTCATTATTCCTGTTTCTGATACGCAAGCTTATCGTCAATTTGGAAACGGAGTGGCAGTTCCAGTAGTTGAAGATATAGCATTTTTTATGAGAGATGCAATTATGGAATCCATAAGACTAAAAGATGGCTAGTAATCCCAATTGAAATTACTAGACACTAAGTTTATGATAAAAAATATATCCGTTCAATTTGAAATAAAATAATCCATGGGTGATGTTGTATCAACAGAAAAACGCAGCCAGATGATGTCAGGTATCCGAAGCAAGGATACCAAACCTGAATACTTAATAAGGAAAGGACTTCATGCAAGGGGGTATCGTTATCGACTGCATGAAACATCTCTTCCAGGTAAGCCTGATCTTGTACTCAAGAAACATAATGCAGTAATATTAGTCCACGGATGTTTCTGGCATGTTCATGATTGCCATTTATTTAAATGGCCAAAAACAAGATCTGAATGGTGGCGAGAAAAATTGTTGGGCAATAACGAAAAAGACAAAGAAAACATAAGCAGTATTCGTAAAGCTGGATGGCGAGTCTTGGTTGTATGGGAATGCGCGTTGAAGGGAAAAACCAAAATACCGTTAGATATTATTCTTGATGAGATTTCTGATTGGCTGGAAGGTAATGGAAAACTAAAAGAAATTCAAGGGGTTTTATTCAAATAAGTTCACATTCTCCCATTGATTGTATAGACTAAACAGATCTCTTGCCTTAATTCGAAATTGGTTGCGATGTTTATGTCTAGGATTAGTTGATATATTCTCAACCTTAATACCAGGATCATAATATACTTTGCCTTCATGGAAAGCCATAAGGAAACGGGGAAAACTGGTTCCCACACCCAGGAAAACGTGGTGACTATAACGATATTGATATGTGTCATCGATTTCGCGACGATTTGAAGGCACATAAACAGCCTTGGAATGTTTACGGTTCCAGTGTGTAAGCAGTGAATCAAAACCCCATGAAGCGATTACTTCATTCTCGTTAGCCTTTAATATGAGACCTCCATTACGAGGATCGAAAGATCCATTAGCAGGATTGAATCCGGAAAGGGTCAAGATGTGGCCGGTAGTACTTGCGGGTTGACCACATCTATATATGCCTCCATAATTCTTGCGATCCTCGCGGCCCCTCATATCGTCATAGCCATATCTAATAACAAAGTCCCTGACACCGTGATCAGCGTAAAATCCACCTGTTGGTTGGGGCGTCATCAATGTAAGAGCCTTGGCACCCAATCGCACATTATCGATATTGCTTGTACTAAACTGTTTTACTTCCCAGCCAAGGAAATCAGGTAAAGCACTTCCGTTGGGAATAACTCCCAATTCAGCTTCCAATGTGTAACCCCCGCAATTGGATGATCTGCAAGGAATTAAAGTCATATTACTGTTTAATCGTACACTATTAATCCACGATTTCCTGTGAATCCGAAGGAGTTCTTCTATTAGAGCAGTTCGGCTTTCCTGATATAAACTAATCTCAATAAATAATTCATCACCAAGTTGAGTTGCAATAGCTTCAACAGCGATAGGGTGTGATGGATGTACAACAAAGCCTATAATTTCTCCCATGGGTTTGACACCAAAAAAAAGAACCCTGTCTTGATCACGTGAAGTCATTAATTCGTTGGGTGATTCATCACATCCTCTAAGGAAACCGGAAAAGCGAACCTCAGGATATTGTGGGTACATTATTAGTTGAGAATTGGGAGCAACACAGAAGGAATCACCATTATCTGTGAGCCATGAAAAATTCAGAGAACTTTTCAGAATATCATTTTGTTCTGATCCATCAGAAAAAACTTGCAGATTGGGAAAGAGATTAAGTACATCAAAATTGGATCCAAGATAGACTTGGTTTCTTGAATTATCATTTGGTGAAAGGCGCTTTGCATAAATTCGCGTCACGCCTAATTCTTGCATGCTTTGTCGTAACTGATCCAAAGATTCCATAATTTCGATTTTCCTATTTCAATTATCAAAATATATATCAGGAAACAATAAGGGCGTTATTGATAACGTGTTAAGTATTGATATGGCGCTGCGCCGCCACATAATCAATGTTGAACAAAGCCGAGAAAGGTTTCTGTTTGGAGTTTGCTTGAGGGTCTCTCAGCTGCTCAATACCTGTAGTGTACCCAAAGATGCTGTATTTTTGCAAGAGAATGATAATATTTTCCCCCTGGAGAAGATGATTGCTGTCGATTTTTGGCGCCATGTTACCTGCGATGCAGGAATAAAAGAGCTGGCCAGGAATTTTCCAATGCCAGATGGAGAGATTATCTAGCCGTCTGGTTAATCTTGAATATAATAATTCCGAGGAATTATATATAAGAGTTTAAGACCTTAATCAACTTGAGTCAACAAAAAAGCACGGTCCTCTAAAGATAAAATAGTGCCGTACTTGCCTAGTCACATTTCCAATCTTCATATATTTGTAAGTTGTGTTCAATTTTGGTGCAGTTACAGTAGAAACAATAGAGATTGTCTATTAAATAAACCTTACTATACCCCATGTGTGGACTCAATGAACATAAATGTCCCCTTAATATTATGTGTAAGCCAACGTGTAAGATTCAAAGTCAGGTATTTTAGTGCAACCAAGCTTAGTCCATTCATTTAATGATACTGTGTAATTTACAGATACAAGAAAATAAGTCCGGAGGCACAATGTATTATTATATTATGGTGCCTATGCGAAATTACGTAAGTTATTCCGGAACGAACAGCCTGTAACACCAAACCCATCCTGACGAGCTCCATCCCCCGATCGTCTCCCCTGTAACAAAACACCATTCACCTTGTTCAACCACCCCTTCTAGAAGGACTTCCGTTCCAACAGCTATATCCCCAATCCAGGTCCTGGTGATCTTGTATGTATCCCCCTCCTCTGTTTCTGCTTGCTGTCCCGGGAACGCATCATAGATCGGAACGGGCGCGTTGGGATAATCTCCCCCTTCCGGTCCTTTCGGTATCACAACAGCGGTTCTTGGAAACCAATCTTCCTCCATCTGGCCCAGAGCTGCATAATATTCCTCGCTGCTATCCTCATATAAAGAAAGGTCATAGGCTTCAATCCCAACGGACTCTGCGATCGCAGTCCCAGAAGTCTCTGTGCCCGTAATGTTCCCATTCCCATCTTTAAATAAATTATTACACGAGCAAGAGGTAATAAATATTGAAACAAGGGCTACCAAAGCAAGAATGTTTCCGCTTTTCAAAGCAATTACAAGTCGGTTGCTTATCTTAATCACAATATTGCTCCCCTGACTAACCATAGATAAACCAATCCTAAAACTGCCGCGATCACCGCCCATGGAATTTTCACGGCTTCTTCATCCTTTTCAATGCTCCCGAAGTTTTTCATTATATGGGTAGCCCGATCCAGGATCTCTTTCGGACTCCTCTTCCAGACCAGGGGAATAATTCCTATGAGGCTTGTGCTCAACAAGGCCAGAGGCATCCATAGTCCATCTTTATAAGCAATGGCTAGCAGACCAAAAGCCAACACTGCATCTCCTTGTCCAAACACGCCGAATCTGAACATTGTAATAATGAAAAATATCGCCAAGATGAACGGGTATGCTTCTGCTGCGAGTCCCGTTACTGCCAGGGTTGTCAGCGCAGCCGCGACTGCCGCTAATCCCCACAGCCCTCCCCTGCTGCCCATCACTGCAACCAGGTAGAAAACACCTAATAACCAGTGCTGTTCCCAGAATAATGTAACAGCGCCAATCAACAGGATCCCAATGCCGGCAACAAAAGGCACTATCCTCTTCTTGAGATCTATAACGGCTGCATAGATCAACAGTCCGCTGATTATCAGCTTAAGAGCCTGATTAAGAGCCTGATTCATGGTACCCGCCTAATAAGAAAGTGTTGATTGAAAAACCATCAAGGAGCTCAAAGGGATTATTTGAAGTTTCCAGTAAATCTTCGTCCACTACAAAGAAATACATGACCTCTATCGGATCTTCTGGAATTGGTATTTCTAGTCCTTTACTCATCGTAATCTGATACTCAGGATGTTTATAGCCCATTACCTGCCAGTGCTGCAGGGCTTCCTCTAATAGCCGACCATGTTGTGGAGGAACTGGTATCCGCTGAACATAATCCACAAATAACACTATCCGGCGATGTCCTTCCTCTTTTGCCATTTTGACATAGGCCTCAATCGCTGCCGGGGAGGTGTACAGCAGGTCTCCTTTAATTAGCCAAACATGTGCAGCTGATTTTGTGAATTCAGCCCAGAGTTTTTTCGGCGCCGGCAAATGGGAGAGCAGCTCGTCGATCAGTTTCTCCTGGCTAAAATCCTGTCCCTCGTAATCTTCGATCATGCTCCTGTATATTTTGCACAAATCCGAGATACTAACCAGGTCTTTATCATTACCCCCCTGCCCTAACTTGTTTATATATCCAGAAGCCTGACTACATCACGAAGGCCGTAAGGCGTATACTTCATGATCTCATCGTAGGGAGACTTTCCTCCAATTTCAGGTTGAGGTGTATTGAGAAATGTAAGCCGATCGTTTTTATCTGGATAGAGATCCACCAGGAGATCACCCATTTTCAAGGACTTGTTCTTGGGAAAGCGCTCCCACCTGCTACTCCAGCCTGGACCTGTTTGAATAAAGGAATTACCCATGGAATTACGGCAACAAGGAATAGAATTATTTTTATGCTGTCAATAGTTATGGAAGGCAAAATTAGACGAACAACTAAGATCATTGATGCGCTAATGACTATTGAGATTTGAACTTGTTTAACGGATTTATCTATTTTAGGCATGGTTCACCTCAAATCTCGTTTATCAAATTTTATATCATCAAACAGATGTGGATAATTTGTATCCCTAATTTTCATCAATTCTTTCTTTGCCGGCTTTGACAACTTTTTATAAACCTGTATCAATTCTTCCTGGTCTTCATTTTCTTCATACACTCCAAGTTCCCACATACTCATATCATTTTCGTTTACACTAGCCAACTGAGCGATGATCCCCCACCCTAGTGCAGCTAGTTCAAGGTATTGATCTTCTGTTTCATTTCCTTCCCGGATGTTCTTCACGGCTAAGTGGACCGGGAACTTTGCAGCTGTTAGTTGATTGCGCATAAACCAGGCTAGAAATTGCACCTGGTTCTCTTCAATCAACTCGACAAGTTTTTTCTTTTCGGTGTGTTTGTAACTTTCAAACCCTAGAAGCTTTTCTAAATTAATTTCCCTAACACCCACCACAGGTAAATCTGTGGATAAATCAGGATCATCGGTATATGGTGGTGGTAGGATTAAAGATTTATTAAGAGAGGTGTTTAAAGAAAGATTATTAGAGCTTTTTAAGTGTGTTATTTTGTCCAGGTTTCTTGTGGAATTTTGACTAGGTCCTGTATCGTTTTGTCCAGTTGGTGTGTCGTTTTGACCAGGACCTGTGTTATTTTGTCGAGGCTCGGATGATGGGTCAGAATCTCGTGTGTTATTTTGGCTAGGTTCTCCAAGAGGAGACTTTCCTTCTGGTGTGTCATTTTGTCCAACTGGCGTGTTGTTTTGTCTAGGTTCTTTAATTGGAATATTTTCTGGGTCTTTGTCTGGGTCCGGGTCATTTTCAGAATCATCTTCTATAAGTAGAAGATTCGCAACGAGGCTTTCATAAGTGCCTTTATCATCTTGGTGAATAGGTTCTGTAGCACGAACCCTGACGGAAAATTTATTCGCAGAACCCTTTTTATGTTCTGCTATATAGTGGACTGACAACCAGTTTTTAGAAGGTAAATCGGTTTGGAAATATTGATTCCAAGGCGAGCGTAAATTTTCATCTTCAGATTGAATACATTTAGAGAGTAGTCTATGGGCGGTCCGGGAAGAACAGCCAACCGATAGGCCTATCTGGGAGTATCCAGCAAACTGAATAGAATCGTTGCCTTCTTCCTTATATAAAGAACGTAAATACCAGATCAGAGCTGCCTCGTTGGGATTCAATTCGCCTCTATATTTTTCGAAGAAATAATGAGGGATAGAGAGGAACATATTTGGACGAGTTATTTGATGCTCTAGCTGGGTCACTAAATCATAAACATGTTCATCCTGTTCCCCCGGGAAATATTTAGATACAACATCATGGAGAGAGATCCTTTTCTTGGAGTAAGAGGAAAGGATCTCAACATCACCAGGTTTTAGTCTTCTTATCTCTCCGGTTTTATCTAGTAAAGATTCAATAACAGAGGCCGCCGGTTCCTCGCCGGAAAAATTTTTGAAGTAGTCTTCTATCCAAGCCAGGTGATGTGGAGCTACGGGAACCTGACTCCATACTATATACTCGGGAGGAACGTCTTGGTATCCTTCTTTTGTCTTTTTGAAAAACCAGCTAGAAAAACCTCCCTTCTTCAACAATTTAGCTATTTGAGAGAAGGATAGAGGAGACCAATAGGACAGCTCTCTTGAGGAAATAAGCTTCTGAACACTTCCCTTTCTTGCAATGTTCACAAACGATTGCTGCCGGATTGCTATTGTCACCCAGAAAAGGGACGCCCCCAACACTGGCAGCCAATGGTGGAATAAATAGAAAGGAACGGGAATCATTTTCTGAGGATTTACGATTTGGTCATAGGCATCTTTTTGGACCCGAACCAGTAAGGCGTCCTTTCCGCCTTCCCCTTCCCTAGTTAATATTAAGCTCTTTTGTTTGTTGATTTCCTGAAAGAATATACTTGCGAGCGGAAAGAAACGGCGGTCAAGCCACTCTTTACTTGTGTCATCTGGGACCGTTACAACCAGGGCTAGTTCATCGCTGTCCCAAATAGCGCTTGTTTCCTTCGGCCAGGTTTCCGGGATCTCAAGAGGGGTCTGTTTCAGATCCTCCAGGAGAGACAGCCAGGCCTCGCTAGCGCGGGAGCTCATTTTTTCGTTGTGGTTGTTTTGTCCGTTGCTGCTCATTGCCCTTCTTGTCAATAAAAAAACCGCACGACATTTCCAACTTAGGGAACGCTCGTGCGGTACGACTTGACAGGCACAAAAAAAAGTGTATAATTTTTTGTGTAATTCAAAACGCTTTTCCGAATTCTCCCCTGGCCGTCAAACCATCGGGGAGTTTTTCATTAAAGCTACTGTCCTCGAACGAGGATCCTATTCAATTGTAGTGATCTGCGCGACAGGAGCTTAACTATCTAAGCAAATCAATCACGCCCTGTTGTTCTGATTGATTCAAATGTACCATAAGTATTCCCAGGATCAGTTACAAAATCACTTATAAATTGACCCCAAACTGCTTGTAAGTCTATTTGAATTTGTACCCACAGATACTGGGTACTCTCCAATAATAACACACACCTGGGGGATACGCAACGTAATGCATGTCTGACCACCTTAAAACATTGAATTCATCTCTACGGCCCTTATTAATGCCTTCTAGCGCTTATTAACAGGCATAAAACAACATATTTAGGCCGTTTTTGCTTAAAAGAGATATTTTTATGAAATTCCTGATTTCGTAAGCAAAAGACCATAAAAAACGATCAAAATTCTTCCGCTAACAATCCCAGTTTCCGTAAAAAAATATCCAGAAAAAATACTCCCGAAGATAAAATATTTTTCCTATAAAAATCAATTAGAATATAGTTGGACATAAGTTCATTAAAAAATATTTAATTATCAACAAATATTACTTCGAAATGATTGTAAAGGACTAAGCCCTATGAAGATCCTGGCCATAGTTTGCTCAAAGGGAGGTGTGGGAAAATCTACCCTTTCGGTCAATCTATCTGCTGCCCTCTCAATAATAGAATTCCATAAAAACCCACAGGACCCAGGAAAGATTCTTCTCGTAGATATGGACCCCCAGTACCACTCAGGTAAGACAATCTCCAGCGGCGTATTTGGGACTGATGAAAACGGGAAGGAAGATGACGGGCTAACGCTCGGCAGCTTTCTTATGAATAAAACACCGCTTCATCGGATAAACAAAATTGTTAAAAAATCTCACCTGCCGGCTAAAGACAATATTAATAATCTCTATTATATTCCTTCGAATACAACAAGCATGGAAGATGCCGACACTCGCCTAAGGAATGATGTGTCGGGGCGCTGGCGGCTTACAGACCTACTTAAGTCTCTGGATGATACATATAAGTATGTCGTGATCGACACGCCGCCCAATTTATCAATAATGACGGAAAACGCTTTAATCGCCGCCACGCATGTTGTTGTGCCGGTAGTTCTAACCCCTTACGGCCTGGAGGGGCTTGTAAAAACAATAAAGAAGATAGAAGAAATCCAGAACGATCCTCGCGTAAACCCCAATCTAGAATTTAGTGGAATTGCAATAACAAGGGGTAACTTGTGGCACTCAGAGGAAGCCGAGTGGCACAAAATACTAAAGAATAAATATGGCAAACTTGTATTGCCTCCAGTAGCCAATAGAACGGATATCAATATGGCCGAAACACAAGGGCTTGATATATTTTCATACAAACCCCCGCGAGACCCAAAGTCTATAGCGTCATCAAGCAAGGCAACACAAGAATACGCAGCATTGGCAGATGAAATCAAGAAGAGAATTGAAAACACCTAATTTTTGATGAACATAACAGGAAACAACTATGGCAAAAAGAAAAACTGATCTATCTGGAAATTTTGATAACCTCACCAAGACATATGGCGCAGACACAAAAAAACCAACCCCCGAAAAAAAACCACAGAAACAAATTTCTATTGGGCGCAACGAGGCTGTAACCCTAGGGCTGATAACACTAGACCCATATCAGCCTCGTCAAATTATTCCTGTTAACGACGGAATAAGAGATAAGTATTATTCAGGCGCCAATGATTGGAGGAAAACAACCAAGCTCTGGTTAGGGCTGACCGCCTCAGATCCTGCAATCGATAAGCAGGTCAAAGAACTTCTCGAAATGGGACAAAGCATTAAGAAGCTGAAACAGATCGAGCCAGCAACTGGAGCATGGATTGAGACACAAGACGGGGAAGATAGATTTACTCTATCCACCGGGGAGAGAAGGTTCTGGAGTCTGGCATTGACCGCGGAATTCGAGAAACAGAAAGAAGAACCACAACTAGTCTGCCAAGTAATCAAATTATCAGAAATGAATCTCGAGCGCCAATTTGTTGAAAACGAATCTTCCAAACCCCTCTCGGCAATAGGCAGGGCGCGCGTCATTGCCGGCTTTATCCTTGATCGCGTAGAAGAACTTCCCCCAGAGCTCGATCGTAATTCTCCACCCCCCCCAACCCCGTTTGAATACTATAGCAGCGTTCTTGACATTGAGTCATTATTTGGAAGCAAGTATATGCCCAGGGGTATGTGGGAAGAGATTGGCGAGATCATGGGTATGGAGCGGAAATACATGGCGTATCACCTGAACCTTCTGCGGCTCCCCGAAGATCTCCAATACCAAGCGGACATTCTCGAATTATCAGAACATGTCTTGCGCGAAATTCTCAGCCTTCCCTCCTCTCAGTGGGCCAAAGTGATCGCCCTGGCAGCCAAACAAGGACTAACTGTTCCCGAAGTAAAGCGGATCAAAACAAGTAGAGGCAAGAAAACCATCACAAAGGACTCCCCAGCGGCCAAGGCAGTAAGCAGGCTCAAGGCTTTTTGGAAAGCAAACGAAGAACTAAAGACTAGCAAGGACATTGAACAGGTGGCAACAGGCTTTGCTGCTGGCCTGGACAAGAAGGAGATCCTGGCCAGAGCGGACGCTTTAGAAAAACTGGCTCAGAAATTACGATTACGGGCTGGAGAGTAAAAAATCAAAAGTGGAACCCGGGTTCCACTTTTGACTATATTGGAAAGGAATACGCTTTTGTTTATTTCTTGATTAAGTCAGTTGGAAAGACTGTCTAATTATTCATAATCTTCCATGTTTAGTTCATCGAGGGGTATAGTCATTGGGTTTACGAATCCTTTTTTCATGGCTAAGTAGTACAGCGCGGCGTTAATGCTGCTGTCCGGATTGTTTTCTTCAAACCAGGCTACAACTTCTTTTTCTGTCATACCCTTTTCTTCTAATGAAAGGATAATGGGGGTTACGTTTACCAGGTACTCCCTGCAGGTTCTGATCATATACACCTCCCTCTAGTTTTTATAGCATATATTGAAACAACAGCAGGGCAAAAATCTTTTCACCTTTGATAGCTCCCAAATAACAATAATTAATAAAAAAAGAGAATGGACTCGAAAGTGGAACCCGGGTTCCACTTTCGCTCTAATACCCCCGGGTCCCCTTGACCACCGGTTTTGACTGGGACATCTTTCTTTCCCAGGGAGCGTGATCCATAAGATGGTGAAGCTCATAATCCCCCACCCTTCTCCAGATCTTCCGCAGCGGTGCCATCCCCCTGTGTTTGTTGTATCCCAATATTCCCTCTTTGTGTGAAAACCGGTCCCACCAGGGATCCCCTTTATCCAGCACCAGCCTCTCAAACAAAACAGTCCAACCGTTGATGCCGGCATCTTCCAACATCTTAAGGATCTCTTTTTCTCTCCAGGGAGTTCCGTCAATGATCCAAACCTGCACAGGGTTCCCGGACAAGCTGCGCCAGATCCTACCATATTTTTTCATTCTATTTGAATGGCGATGTATGGGATTGGTTGCTCGGTCCACCTCAAGAAGAACCCTTGCCTCGGCAAAAGTAATCTTGGGATCATGAACATGTCCATCCCGCCAGGTCCTTCTCCAGAAACCCAATTCAATTAGGGCGTCGGGAATTGACCAATCAATCTTGCCGGATGCCAGATCTTGAAAGTAGATGGGTTTGCCAACGATAGTGTCTAAATATACATCCACTCCACCATGTTCTTCCTGTAGGCGCCAGGCATTATCAAGCAGCCCAAACACAAACTGTTGTACCTGCCGGGTGTGATCCCCTATATGGGAAAGGGCTCCTTCAGAATAAGTTGTTCCAATTTCCCTGGATTGTTTCTGGGGCCAGGATTGAAATCTTTTCATGCTTTCCTGGCTAACCCCCCAGAATCCGGCTAACACCTCCAGCCCTAGAGCAGACGGTTTTATTCCGGCCAGCGGTGCAGCTGCATTTTCAATGAGGCCTTTCTCTGAGAGTAACTTAAAACACCTAGCAGCCTTCTCTTTGGTTTTTGAACGAGCAAACAAGGCCCCCCCTGTTAAAGAAGAAGCAACTAGTGTGGATAATTCGTCGAGACTGAAAAGGGGGTTGTCTCCTACGTACTTTAAAAGAACAAAATCTATTTCAGAAAGGTCCAGGAAATACTTTCCAACAACCTGGTTGTGACGAATATTTTCAAGTCTTTCCAAGCGCGCAGCAGACACAGCCTTTAAAACTTCCTGATCGTCCAGGAATATTCCTCTTGGTCCTTTCTTTGTTCCGTATTGATAGTTTTTAAACCGTAGATTTCCGTCGTTGTTTTGACAATGGATCAGCGCTTTTTTATTTCCCTGAGACCAGAGCAGAGCTAGTTGCCGGTTGATTAACGTTGCCCTTTTTCCTGTTCCAGTAATGATCAGATCAAGTAGATTGGGAGCAAACCTGGCCGGCAGAGGATGAAGAAAGGGAAGCGCCGCCACCTCAGCGCCTTCGTTGTCAATCCAGACTCGAAACCAACGTTTTCGTTTGTTTCCTATTCGGGCCAATAGATCAGATCCCCACGGGCCTGGTGAACTGCCATTCCACAAGGCGTCCTTGTTAAAAATTCTTATCAAGTAATCCTTGGCTAGTTCTCGTCTGCGAACACCGGGGACAGAAGACAGCTTCTCGTTTTTGATTCCCCAACAAGTGCCCACGCCAGGGATCTGTATAGACCGTGTTTCCTTCGTCTTAGCTAGTAATTCAAAATGAGGGCCAAAAACAGACTTTAAAACAGAACTGCTGGTCCAAGGATAATCGTATAAGAAATTGACTAATAAGTTTTTATCTTCCATACAAAATCCTCTTTGTAAAACACGGACTCCTCGGCTGCTTCAATATTATCTTTGCCCTGGGGCTCATTCTGTTAGGATCAGACAATGGCGGTAGGTTTGTTTGCTGACCTCCGGGGATTTGCAGGCCTGTCCTACAGCTTTTCCCTCGCTAAGATAAGCTTCGGATTCACGCAATTTGTTGATGATCTGCTCCGGCGAATAGCGTATGCGTTTTGCCATCTTTTCTACCTCCGCTATACACTGATTCTCACATAACTTCCGGATCAGTTTTTGGGGGCACGCCAAAAGGATGAATTTAAAAGCTGATCTAGATTAGTGCTGATACTCTTTATAGCATTTTTTACAGTCTGGGCCTGAATAGTTGTCAGCCTGTCTTTTTTCATCTCCTCTTTGATGATTTGATAGCCATGGATGAGTTCTCTGAGCCTTGGGTAATAGGTGGGACAGATCGTAGGCCAGAGATGCTGCCAGGGCGTTATCGGTATCCCCCAAATCCCGCAGCATCTGTCCCAGCTCTAATAACCATGGCTGGGTTTTTTCTTCGGTCATTACCAGCAGGTGTTCCCGCACAGAGATATGTTCCATAATTATCTCCTCGAAGAAAAAACAATATTCATGAAATCTAATATAGTTTTATCTTCTTTTTTCA
>SDBS01000900.1_pt1 | contig 29843 bp, 26 predicted proteins | sample 2277091 | NCBI WGS metagenome assembly SDBS01 (sample SAMN10404972, study PRJNA504765) | marine sediment metagenome | isolation source: marine sediment core GS10_PC15, 163 cmbsf | place: Arctic Ocean: Southern Knipovich Ridge | collected 2010 | reverse complement strand
GACTTTTGAAAGGCGTTTTTGCATATTAACAATCTGTTGTGGACCCTAAAATAAGGATTTTTAAAAATCCGTTCAAAGGGAGTTTTCACAATGTGTTGATAAGCAAGTGTAAACAGGGCTTAGACGAATCTCCTGGATTTTAAGAGATCGACAATACTACATACAATGTCATCCAGGCTCAAAGACATACAATTATACCTGACATCAAATTCTGTGTAATCAGATCCTGTCCCATGAAAGTAATTCCTGAATTCCTGTCGCTTCTTATCAATTTCGACAGCTCGTTTCTTAGCCTGTTCCAGGGATATGCAATATTTTTCAGAAGCCCGTAGTGCTCGCCATTCCAAAGGGGCTTCCAGTTTAATATGCAAGGACCTTTCAATATCTTTTGTAATGGCCACACCTCCCCTGCCAATGATCACTACATTGCCTTCAGAAGCAATGTTCCTGATGACCTGGGCAACTGTTTTGCGGATTTTCCTGTCACTTTTATAGTATTTCCTGGACTGAGAGGAAAGAATATCATCAAAAACAGTTTTCTTCTCATATTGAAATACATATTTTATATCCGCAGGATCCATCTCCAGCTCCCTGGCGGATTCCGCCAGGATCTCCTTGCTGATCCAACGCCAGCGTATACTCTTTGATCTCGAATCTTTAAGCTGGTTTAGGTGGTTGGTTAATCTCGATACAATTTTCCTGGCAGGACACCCGAAGTCCCTTGCAATGGTTACAACTGGTCCTTCGTATTCCTGTTTCAACATGGAATCCTGGTAACGCTCGGTCAGATATTTAGACAGGTCAATCTTCATGGCAGGTAAATAATGGGGTGCCATATAAAGTTAAGACTTTCCCGGGCATATGTCAAGATGGACAGGCTCAAACAGAGAAATCATCCAGCATTTTTTGCTGATAGCGGATGATCTCTGAGAAGGTTTTCCTGATCATGGTTTGTTCGATCACCGTGAGTTCTTCGCGGGTAACCATGTTGTCAGGGGATTTATTATCGAGTATGGCATTCACGTGTGACCGGAAGCGGATCTCCATCATCCGGCTGTAAATATTCTCGATTTCATGGTATTCTTCCTCCGGTATTATATTCATCCTGAGCATGTTCTCCAATCGAAGAAGGCTGTTGGATTCGCCCACATGATGCTGGATGGAATATACACGGATGAAATCCACCAGGGGTGAGATGGCATTTTTTATATTGAATGCTTCAGGTGCCCCAGGGCCGTTTTTCGGGCCGTTTTCCTTAAAAATATCTGTCGGGATATTATACTTTGATACGTCACTGGCCAACAAACTGAAAAATAGTGTTTTACCGTCGATTATCTTATTGATGTGTTTTCTCAGCTCATCGGCATATTTTTCTGATCCGTAAACAATCCGGAAATCAAAAAATACGGCAACTCCCAGTAAACCATCCTGGCTTTTCTGGTTGATCCAGTCAGAGAAATATTTTTTCCACCGGGAGATGGGCTGGCACCATTGAGGATTACCGGCCATGACTTCCCCCTGGCAATACTGGTAACCGATCTTATCAAGCCAGAGATTGATTTTCTTGCCAAAGTACAGAAAGTACCGGTTCACCTCTGCAAATTTCTCATTTGGCACATCCTCGAATACGATGGCATTGTCCTGGTCAGTGACCAGGGTCTGTTCCCTCCGCCCCTCACTTCCCAAGGCCAGGAAGGCAAATTCTGCAGGAGGTTCTCCCATTTCCTCAATGGCAAATTCTACAAGGCGGTGTGTAATGGCATCCGTTACCGTACTGATCAGGTAGGTTATATTCCTGACCCTGGACCCACTCTCAAGCAGGATCTTTACCAGTACAGGTATTTTATTATGGATCTTCTTGAGGGATTCAACGGTTTCTGCTGCACTTACTTCCTTGATCAGGTAGGATATGGAATTACGTTGAACCTCCAGCAGGTCTTCATTGCTGAATATGCCAATGATCCTCCCTGCACGATCTTCCACGGCCAGGTGTGAAATAGAGTTTCCCTTGATCTGAAGTACGGCTTCATAAAGCAAGGCTTCATCAGGGATCCTTACCAGCGGGGAACTCATGATCTCAAAGACCGGGTTGCTTACATCAAACTCTTTGGCAACTACCCGGTTTCTCAGATCGCAATCGGTGACGATCCCAACAGGCTGCTGGCTGGTATCTTTGGTGACGATGATGGCATTCTGATCCTTCCGGCGCATTATTGAAGCCGCCTCATGAACAGGCATATCCATATCACAGGTAATATGCTCCCTCACAAAAGAACTCACCGGGAGATTCATCATCAGGATGCTTGATTGCAGTTCATTCATCAGGTTGATAGATTCTTTTTCTATTCTTTCCTTGCGTGAAAGATCCTTGCTGACGATGATGATCCCGTGCTGTCCCATCAGCTCCACCCTGGAGGCAGTAAGTATAACTTCCCTCATTTCCCCTCTTTTACAGGATATGGTTGCCTCCATATTGACCGTCCTTCCTGTATCGCCTATTTCCTCATAAAATGTTTCAAGATTCAGTCCCGGTAATGATTTTATGGCAATCAGGTTTTCAAATTTCAGCTGCGATAGGTCATTCAGTGTATACCCGCTCATGGCCAGGAAGACGAAATTGGCATGTACGATTCCCCTTTCAATAATGATCAATGTGCCATCGGTGGATGTTTCCATTAAAGCCCTGTATTTCTCATTGGCCTCAGCCAGGCGTTCCTGGGATTGTAGATGGCTGGTATGATCCATGAAAACCTTCCGCACAATCAGGGCCAATAAGACAATAATGAGCACAAAATCTGCACATAACGCAAAAAACATCAAGCTATTATCGGAATTCGCATATTGATTCGCAAGCCATGCAAAAGCCATCAACAGGAGAATAATCAGGGCAAAGGGAATGAGGTATTTTTTATTGAAAGTCCTTGTCATGCTAAGTATTTTAATGATATGGCTTCAAATTCACGGCTGAGGCTGTCCAGTATTATAAATCCCCTTCTCCCGGGGTTCCGTGTGAGGGGTGGAACTATAATGATCTGTCGCTTTTTTAGCAGGTGGGATTTCCGGTAATAATTCATCAGGTAATTCCTCCGGGATATGCGGGCAAAACCTTCCAGGTGAGCATGGCCGGCCAGGCCGGCCAGGCAATTCTTTTTCTTTAAAAGTTTCAGATGCAAGGAAAAATCTTTCCGGCCTGAAGGTGATCCTTTTGAGGTACCTGTAATGTCAGGTTCGATAAAATGAGTAGCCAGGATATTGAAGTCCCCTGTCCCGATAACTATCTGCTCAGGGAGTTCGTTGAGGTATTCAAAACTTGATTCACTGACAGGATCATCCATCTCATCTTCGTATAGCCACAGGGGCGATTTTGAGACCCGTTCCCTTTCCTCCAGTTCGAGCTCATACCAGTTGTCAGGCATGCCCAGCTCATAATGGTAGGATGGAAGTTTCCTGATGGCATGCAGGTCATGGTTCCCGCAAACCACATAATCACAATGGTTTCTAACCATTCTGACACAGGCATCAGCGTCCCTTCCATCCGGGCTACCTTCAAAATGATGGTTGTAACCTACAATATCCCCCAGGCACAGGATCTTGTCGCATTTTTGTTTATCGATCTCCCGCAGGGCCTCCTGCAAGCTGATCAGGTCTGAGTGAATGTCTGCTATCACTGACAGCTTCATGCCGATCAATCTATCAATTTCATAATTTCGCTTTCCCTGGCCTTGCTGATCCCTTTTTCCGTAATTAATCCGGTAATCAGTCTGGACGGTGTAATATCAAAACCATAATTGGAAACCGGACTTTCTTCGGGGATGATCCTCACACTCTGAATCTTGCCATCCGAGATGCCTTCCATTACCCTGACCTCATCAGGATCCCTCTCTTCAATAGGGATTTCTTCTATCCCGGAATCAATGGTAAAATCAATGGTGGATACGGGAAGTGCAACATAGAAAGGTATATCATTGTCCCTGGCGGCCAGTGCTTTTAAATAGGTGCCTATCTTATTAGCCACATCTCCACTGCGGGTTGTCCGGTCACTACCGGTTATGACCAGATCCACCAGTCCTTTTTGCATGATATGTCCACCGGCGTTATCCACGATGACCGTGTGGGGTACACCATGCTGCCCAAGCTCCCAGGCCGTCAGCCTGGCTCCCTGGTTCCGCGGGCGGGTCTCATCGACCCATACATGAACGGGAATCTGTTCGTCGAATGCCTGGTAGATGGGTGATGTGGCGGTCCCATAATCAATACAGGCCAGCCAGCCAGCATTGCAATGGGTCAATATATTAACCACCTTTCCATTTTTTCTTTCACTGATCCCCCTGATGATCTCCAGGCCATGCTGGCCTATCATATAAGATGCCTGGAGTTCTTCCTCCCTGATCTTCAATGCTTCAGGCCTGGCAACCATAATCATATGTTCGGGCTTAGCAGCATTGGCAATTTTCTTCATCATCCGGTCTACGGCCCAGGAAAGATTTACTGCTGTTGGGCGTGCCTCCCTGATCAGAGCGGCCTGCTCCCTGAGATAAACCTGCGGTTCGGGTTGCGTTTTGGCTTCAAGGCATGCCAAGTATATCCCAAATGCAGCTGTAACGCCTATTAATGGGGCCCCTCTTACATTCATTCTCCGGATCATATCATAGCTGTCCGAAGAAGAGTGCATTTCCTCTATCTTGAACTCGAATGGAAGGACTTCCTGGTTGATGTAATGGATCCTGTCCTGATCTGATTCATCCATCCAGATGGTCTGGTATGGTCTGCCGTTTACTAACACAATACCTCGGTTATCCTTTGTGGTAACAGGAGATGATAAGCATGCATCCCCTGGTCCCCGGCAGCCTTTACATGTACTTCCGTATCATCGATATATAGCGTTTCCCTGGCATTAAGCCGGCTGTCAGCAAGGACATGCTGGAAAATTTCATGATCCGGTTTCCGCATATTCAGGTCATGGGAATAATAAACCTTCTCGAAAATATCCGTCAGGTTCGGGATGCCATATTTCATATGGAGGAGGTCGTTATAATATACTTCATGAATGGCATTGGTATTGCTCAGCAGAAACATCCTGTAACCTTCCCTGAGCTGTGTTAGCAGTTTGATGGTATCAGGCCGGAAACCAAGGATCATGGCATTCCAGGCCTCAATGATCTTTTCCCTCGGTGTATGATCACCCAGTTGGGCGGTCAAAGCATCGACAAACTTATCGGGCTTGATCCTTCCGGTTTCAAATTCTAAAAAAAAGGGGTGTTTTGAGAATATAATATCCAGATTTTCCTCTCCCGGGAACCCCAGTTCACTCAATGACTCTATGCTCCTGTTTACATCCAGTTCGAGTATCACTCCTCCCAGATCCAGTACAATATTCCTGATGCCTTTAAGATCGATCATGCCAGTCCCCGTTAGTTTTTATCAAATTTAGCAATTCTTCCACAGCGTTTTGCTGTGGGATGTTTTTCTTAACAATTTCTTTATTTCTGTATAAACTTATTTTTTCCCTTCCCGATCCTACATAACCGTAATCGGCATCAGCCATTTCACCCGGACCGTTCACAATACATCCCATTACGGCAATTTTCAGATGATTCAGGTGAGATGTGGCCGCCTTGATTTCCCGGAGTGTGTCCTGTATGTTAAACAATGTCCGCCCGCAGGAGGGACAAGCGATGTAATCAGTTGCTGTCATCCTGGCCCGAGTGGCCTGGAGAATTTTAAAGGCGGTGGCAGACAATTGATCATTGTCTGAAAAAGGATGATCCAGCCACAGTCCATCGGCATACCCGTCAATAAAATACCAGGCCAGCTCAGCAGCAGTTCTGATCCAGAATTTCTCACGGTTACTTTCATTATATGAAGCCATGATAATGACCGGCAGATTAAAATTCACATCTTCTGCCATGTTGGTAAATGCCTGGCGTGATTCACCAGTGGCATCATGAAGGTAAATGATACAAACGGGATCTTTCGAGGTTTTTAGTAATTCACATGCCCGTTTGGTGTCACCCGGACTGATGATCACAAAATTCAGTACTTCTGAAGTTTTCTCGAAATCTATGAAATCCTGCAGGGAAAACAAGGGGAAAAATCTTTCCTGGGAATATTCGTCGAGGAGCCATGATTCAGCATTCAGGATATACCTGCGGTCTTCGGGATTATCATTGATCAGCTCATGATCCGAAACAAACACATAATCCGGTTCAATAGCCGGGCGTTGGTCTTTCAAAGGTTCTTCCAGGAACCTCGTAATGACAACAGGGACCTGCCCTCCCCCGATTTTCCCGGTTTTCTTTGATTTCCTTTTCTGGTAAGTGGTCTTAAGGAACTTTTGCCCTGAGGGCTTCCCTATCATACTGGAGCTGGTCCTGTCGGCTGCTTCCAGCAATTTCCTTGCTGCCGGTATTTCCTGTTCCGGCTCTTCGGTGAGGGAAACACGTATGGTATGCCCTATCCCTTCCCTGAGCAATGTACCTATTCCCACAGCTGAGCGGATCCTGCCTTCTTCCCCCTCCCCGGCTTCAGTAACACCAAGGTGTATGGGATAATCCATATTTTCTTCTGCCATCCTCATCTGCAACAATCGGTTGGAATAGATCATGATCCGGGTATTGCTTGATTTGAGTGAAACCACGACATCGTTGAACTGATCAAGCTGGCAGATTCTTAAATACTCCATGGCAGATTCAACCATGCCTTCAGGGCTGTCACCATACTTTTTAAGTATCCTTTCAGACAGTGATCCATGGTTCACACCTATTCGGATTGCCGTTTTATGCTGACGGCAGATCACCAGCAGCTTAAGAAATGGTCCCTGGATATCATCTCTGGTAAAATTACCGGGATTGATCCTTACTTTCTCCACCAGGGGGGCGGCATTTTCAGCAATGGATGGATTGAAATGGACGTCTGCGGACAATGGAAAATGATATCCCCTGTTCGATAATTCCTCCCTTATGTTTTTCAGGTTCCTGGCCTCTTTAATGTTACTGGCTGATATCCTGACAAGAGTGGCACCAGCATCGAATACCCTGATGGATTGCTCTACACATGCCTCTGTATCCATGGTGGATACACTGCACATGGACTGGATCATCACGGGTTCGTCACCGCCCATGTGCTGGTTTCCAATTTGTATTTTCCGGGATCTATACAAAATTATTCAGTGATGCAGCTACCGGTTCAGTTTCCATTCAAAGCCATCTTTGGTATCCATTACCTCCACGCCAAGGCGGGCCATTTCATCGCGGATCCTGTCGGCCATATCGAAATCCTTGTTCTTCCTTGCATCTATCCTCATTTGCAGCAGCAGTTTGATCAGCTCCCCTGTGAGTTCCTGCTCCCCCGAATCCCGCTTCTCCGGTACCAGTCCCATGATGTCCCTGACAGCCATATGGTAAAATTGCCTGCATTTTCCCAGGTCATTTTCCGTCATTGACTCCTTCCCGGCAGCAGCACTGTTGATGGTTTTTATCCCGTCAAACAAATGTGAAATGGCAATGGGACTGTTAAAATCATCATCCATGGCCTCAAAAAAGGATTTCTCCAGCTTATCCAGGTCCACCGATGATTTCTCCGCAGGTGTGACCTTGCCAATGGTTTCCATCCCGTCAAATAATCTTTCAAGTCCCTTTTCAGCAGCCTGCAGGGCTTCATTGGAGAAATCCAGGGGGCTCCTGTAATGGGCCTGTAACATAAAAAAACGAATGGTCATGGGATGATATCCCTTTTCCAGTAATTCATGATCTCCGGAAAAGAATTGTCCCAGGCTGATGGCATTGCCAAGAGATTTACCCATTTTCTGGCCGTTTAGCGTGACCATGTTATTATGCATCCAGTACCGTACTGCCTCCTTACCATAACCGGCAACGGTTTGTGCAATTTCACATTCATGATGGGGGAACAAGAGATCCATGCCGCCTCCATGTATGTCAAATTCAGCGCCGAGGTATTTGGAGCTCATCACGGAACATTCCACATGCCAGCCCGGGAATCCTTCACCCCACCTTGAGGGCCACCTCATCAGGTGTTCCGGGTCTGCATTTTTCCAGATGGCAAAATCGAGCGGGCTGTTTTTTTCCTGTTGTTTTTCCAATTCCCTGGTATTTGCAAGCAGGTCCTCAATTTTTCTCCCTGACAATTTGCCGTACTGATGGTCCCTGGCGTATTTCTCCACATTAAAATAGACCGACCCTTTCTTTTCATAAGCGAAACCATTTTCGAGGATCTTCTCCACAAGTGCTTGCTGTTCAATAATATGTCCGGAAGCGCTTGGTTCGATGCTGGGTGGCAGTACATTCAATTGTATCATTTTCAGCCGGTATTCATTGGTATACATCTGGACCACCTCCATGGGTTCCAATTGCTCAAGCCTTGCCTTCCTGGAGATCTTGTCTTCCCCGAAATCCCGGTCTGCCTCCAGATGCCCCACATCGGTAATATTCCTCACATAGCGAACCCTGTATCCAAGGTGTTTCAGGTAACGGAAAACAATATCGAAAGTAATGGCCGGACGGGCGTGCCCGAGATGGGGATCCCCGTAAACTGTCGGACCACATACGTACATGCCAACGAATGGAGGATTGAGTGGTTCAAAGATCTCTTTCCCCCGGGAAAGGGTGTTATAAATGCTAAGCTTCATATTACCTGCCTGCTATAAAGATTAATCAAACTTTCTGGAAAACAAATTTAATCTTTTTACACAGGAATTCAGTAATCAATATTGGTCAGAGGCAGGTTCTCCGAATATTCTTCATCAGGGACTCTGGCTTTTCTGAATCAGAAAAATACTCACCCAGGTATTGGATCATCTCTTTACGCATTTTTTCATCAAGGTATGGGGATGATTTCACTATTTCAAGTATTTTGTCTTTGTTCCTTTGTATTTGATCAATGGCTGCGAGATAATGGTGGTCATCCCTGCAGGGACCAAGATAATATCTCTGGGTCACAGAAGTCAAACCGAGGTTTTCTCCTGGAATAGCATAGTATGCATTGATCAGTCCGGAATAATCAAAATCATACGGGACAGGAATGGGAAGGGGCCTGGAAAAGTCCTTTGCCTTGATCAGCTTAACATTGTGCCTTCCAGCGATTGAATAATCGGAATTCCCTATCATATACAGAAAAACAGCCATGATATCCATGGTTAATGTATCAGTATGTCGTCGTCCCAATTTATCCGATTTTATAGGTATTGCATCTAATCTTTCCGCCATCATATCCTCTGGTTCTATCATAAAGGCCCATGACATGGTTTCCTTGTTTTTTCGTCCTGTATCAATATATTTCATGCGAATAAGCCTGACCCTGAAGCTATAAGGAGAGATCTCATTATAAATCTTGTAAGTGAGATATTCCTTTATCAGGTATTGTTCATATTGTTTTGAATCCTTGCAATGGGTTACTATCTTGATTTTTTTGTTGCCTTCAAGGTATTTGTTCCCGACTTTTGCCTTTTTCAGGTTTATCCAGAAGGGGGGCAGAATACAATGCTCCCTCCTGAAATTTCCCCTGGCCTTTACCCTTACCTTTTTATTGATATCCAGGGTGTCATTCACATTGTAGGTCAGCTGGACAGGCAGGTATTCACCTTCTGTTTTTCCCCGCTGATAACTTTTGATGTCAAACTTTAATGTTATGTCCATAGGCTCCTCCAGGCTGAAAAGATCGACCTGTATGGACAGGGTATCGGAATAAAAGTGGTCTGATTCCTCATCCTGGCTAAAAACATATCCTTGCAGGCAGCAGGATATTAAAACACTGAAAAGCAGGGTCTTTACAATTTGTTTGTAAGATAATTCCATATCATGACAGTTTTTGCATGTAATTTAATTATTGAAAATTATAAAATTTGAATGATATAAAGAAAATTTCCTACCTTCCTGTGGAAGTAATATTGATATGACAAAAAAGAAAAAACCCATCTCCAGTGATGCCCTTACCAACCAGGTAATGGGTGTATTTACCAACCGTCCAAGCCAGACCTTCAATTATAAACAGCTGGCAAAGAGGCTGAATTTTAAAGATGTTTCTACTCGGCGGCAGATCATTCCCATCCTGGAGCACCTTGTAGAAAAAGGGGACCTGGTCGAGGTGTACCCCGGGAAATACAAACTGAAATCCAAAGGGGGATATATTTTCGGTACTGTTGATATGACCCAGTTCGGGTATGCCTTTATTTTATCAGATGCCCTGGAAGAGGATGCTTTTATTTCACGCAACAACCTTAACCATGCCCTGAACGGGGATTATGTGAAGGTCTACCTGTACGCTCGCAGAAGTGGAAAACGTGTCGAAGGGGAAGTTGTCGAGATCATTGAACGGGCCAGGAAAACCTTTGTGGGGATTGTGGAGATCTCCAAACACTGGGCTTTCCTGAATCCTGACATCAAGGAAATGCCCTATGACCTGTTCATACCCCCCGATAAACTGAATGGGGCTGAAGCCGGACAAAAAGCCATCGCTAAGATCACCGAATGGCCAAAAGGCTCGAAAAATCCAGTTGGGGAAATTATTGAAGTCCTCGGTGAACCCGGCGTCCATGACGTAGAGATGCATGCCATCCTTGCTGAATTTGAGCTGCCTTCAAAATTCACAATTGAAGTGGAAAAAGCAGCTGAACTTGTACCTGTTCAGATAAGCACCCGGGATTATGCCGAAAGGCGTGATTTCCGCAAGGTAACTACTTTCACAATCGATCCGGCCGATGCCAAGGATTTTGATGACGCCCTCTCCCTGCAGCAACTTAAAAACGGGAACTGGGAAGTGGGTATACATATTGCAGATGTGACCCATTATGTGAAACCAAAAAGCTTGCTGGACCAGGAAGCATATGAAAGGGCCACTTCTGTTTATCTGGTGGACCGGGTAGTGCCCATGCTGCCGGAAAAATTATCCAACCTGGTTTGCTCTCTCCGCCCGGATGAGGAAAAGCTATGTTACTCTGCTATATTCGAGATGGATGAGAAGGCAAATGTGGTGGGTCAATGGTTTGGCCGGACGGTCATCCTTTCGAACCGCCGGTTTAGCTACGAAGAGGCCCAGAATATTATTGAAACCGGACAGGGAGACCTTCGCAAAGAAATGCTCCATTTACATAATCTGGCCCAGATACTTCGGGAAAAAAGGTTCAACGAGGGATCATTCTCCTTCGAACGGGTGGAAGTGAAATTCCTAATCGATGAAAGCGGGTATCCCACCGGGGTTTATTACAAGGAAAACAAGGAATCCAACCAGCTGATCGAGGAATTCATGTTGCTGGCCAATAAAAAGGTGGCTGAGTTTATAGGTAAACCTACCGGAATAAAAATGGAGACAGGTACATCATCCAATGCCGCACCGGAGACAAAAAATAAAACCTTTGTTTACCGTATCCATGATAAACCAAACCAGGAGAAGCTTGAATCGTTTGCTTACTTTATCAAACGCCTGGGCTACCAGATCCGGATGGGCAGCAAAAAGCAGATATCCGGTTCGATCAACAGGCTGATGGAAGATATCAGGGGAAAAAAGGAACAGAACATGATAGAAAACCTGGCCATCCGTGCCATGGCCAAAGCTGTGTATTCCACGATGAACATCGGGCATTACGGACTGGGCTTCCCCTATTATACGCATTTTACCTCCCCCATACGGCGTTATCCCGATATGATGGTCCACCGCCTGCTGGACCATTACCTGAGTGGAGGGGATTCCAAGAGCCATCAAAAGTATGAAGCCCGCTGTAAACATACTTCAGAAATGGAGCGCAAGGCAATGAATGCTGAGTGGGCATCAATCAAGTACAAGCAGGTGGAATTCCTCAGTGACAAAATCGGAGAGGTTTTCGACGGGGTGATCTCAGGTGTTACCGAATGGGGGATATACGTTGAGTTGGTGGGTTGTAAATGCGAAGGGATGATCTCCATGAGAGACCTGACCGATGATTTTTATGATTATGATGAAGACAATTACCGCCTTGTCGGTAAAAAAACCGGAAGGCAATTCCAGCTGGGTGACGAATTAATGATAGAAGTGGCGAGGGCCAACCTGGCTAAAAGACAAATGGATTTTGTTTTGGCAGAATAACTCAAATAAGAATCAGGGCGATCAGGAAATTGTCTCTCCATCTGTGTCCGGAACAGGCTTGTTTTCCTCTTTCTTCTCCAGCTCAGCAAAAAATCGCTTTTGAAAGAACAGGATGATAAAAACACCAATAGTGATGGAAGAATCTGCAATGTTGAACACCGGGCGGAAAAAAACAAGTGATTGTCCCCCCCAGAAAGGGAACCAGCCGGGCCAGTAACCCCTGATGACGGGGAAATATAACATGTCAACCACACGGCCGTGAAGTAAAGATGAATATCCTCCCCCTTCCGGAAACAAGGTCGCCACTTTCCCCCAACTATCATCAAAGATCATCCCGTAGAAAAGAGAATCAAAAATATTCCCGGCAGCTCCAGCCAGGATCAGGGCTACAGACAGGACCAGTCCATTGCTTGCCTTTTGCCTGATCAGGTAACGCATGTAAAAGGCAATCCCTGTGACTGCCAGAATACGGAAAAGACTGAGAAAAATCTTCCCGTTCTCCCCTGGCAGATCCATGCCGAATGCCATCCCGTTATTTTCGGTAAAATGAAGGATAAACCAGTTACCAATCACAGGGATTTCCTGACCGATGCTCATACTGGTTTTGATCAGGATCTTGAAAAGCTGATCGAAGGTCAGGATTACCAGGATAATTAATATGGACTTTTTACCGATGGACATATGGGATAAAAAATGATCGGGCGGGGCCCAATCATTACTTACTGTGCTTGTTTTGCATCAATGCTCAGTGTAGCATGTGGAACAGCTCTGAGTCTTTCCGGCTTGATCAATTTACCGCTGACCCGGCAAATTCCATAGGTCTTGTTTTCAATCCTGACCAGCGCCGCCTGCAAGTGCTGGATGAATTTCACCTGCCGCTGGGCCAGTTTCCCTGCTTCTTCCTTGGAAAGTGTGGCTGCACCTTCTTCCAGGACCTTAAACGTAGGGGAGGTATCTTGCGTATCATTGCTTTCCCCGTGGGTAATTGAATCTTTTAAAAGTTCGTAATCCTTTCTTGCTTTATCGAGTTTCTGGAGGATAATATCCTTGAATTCCACCAACTCCTCGTCTGAATACCTTGTCTTCTTTCCCATTTCTCTCAAAATTTTGGCAAATATAAGAAAAAAATATATACGGAAATATGTTATTGAGCTAAAGTCAATTGGCTTATTAATGGCTGGATATTTTCTCTATCTTCATCCAGGTGTATAATCCTTCTTCAATCTCTACTTTCCGTGCATTTTCCGTATCCATATCATCCACAAGCTGAACACGGTCAGCCAGGGTCTGAGTGCCAATGTTTTCCCTGTGCAGATCAATGGCCTTATTCAGGGATTCATGTTTCATGATCATGATATTGATCTTGTCCGTAACTTCAAATCCACTTTCTTTCCGGTAATTCTGAATGCGGTTGATAAATTCACGGGCAATGCCTTCATAACGTAATTCATCGGTAATTGTTACATCCAGCGCAACTGTCAGGCTGCCATCATTGGCCACCAGCCATCCGGGAATATCTTCTGTAGTGATCTCCACATCTTCCGGAAGCAGCATTATTTCTTCGCCTGTTGTCTCCAGTCTCCATTCACCTGATGCCTCAAGGCTGGAAATATCTTCTTGCGACATTTTCTGTATTTCAGCAGCAATTGTTTTCATCAGTTTTCCGAAGCGGGGACCCAGAGACTTGAAATTGGGTTTGATCCGTTTGATCAGTATCCCACTGGTATCAGTCAGGAATTCAATATCCTTTACATTTATCTCTGTCAGGATCAGGTCCTTAACTGCCTCAATTTTTTCCCGGAAACCGTTATCATGTATCGGGACCATCAACTTATTCAGTGGTTGACGGACCTTTATGTTCACCTTCCTTCGTAAACCAAGAACCATGGAGGATATTTTCTGTGCCAGTCCCATGCGTTCTTCCAGTCCCTTGTCAATCCAGCTTTCATCACACACAGGGAAATCGCTAAGGTGCACAGAACCTTCCGGATGGCGCCCGGAAACACTGTTCAGGTCTGTGAACAGGCGTTCAGCATAGAATGGGGCCATCGGTGCCATCAGCCTGGAAACGGTTTCAAGGCAGGTATACAGGGTCTGGTATGCTGATTTTTTATCCGTGGTATAATCCCCTCCCCAATATCTTTTCCGGTTCAATCTTACAAACCAGTTGCTCAGGTTTTCAATGATAAATTCCTGGATGGCTCTACCGGCCCTGGTGGGTTCGTAATTGCCGAATTGCTCATCCACCTCTTTGACCAGGGAGTTCAGCAGGGATATGATCCACCGGTCGATCTCCGGCCTTTCATTGACAGGGATTTCCTCATCCCGGAAGTTGAAGTCATCAATATTTGCATAAAGGGCAAAAAATGAATAGGTATTATAAAGTGTCCCGAAAAGCTTCCTTTTTACTTCATCCACTCCGTCCACATCAAATTTCAGGTTATCCCAGGGTTGGGCATTGGTCATCATGTACCACCTGAGAGGATCGGCACCGTATTTTTCAATGGTTTTAATGGGATCTACAGTATTTCCCAGGCGTTTGGACATTTTGTTGCCGTTTTTATCCAGTACCAGTCCGTTCGATATGATATTCCTGAAGGATACTGAATCCGAAACCATGGTTGCAATGGCATGCAGGGTGAAGAACCATCCCCTTGTCTGGTCAACTCCTTCGGCAATAAATTCCGCCGGGAATAGCCGGTTAAACTCTTCTTTCTTTTCAAAGGGATAATGCCACTGAGCATAGGGCATGGCTCCGGAATCAAACCATACATCAATCAGGTCCGGCTCCCGGTACATTTTCTTCCCGCTGTCTGAGACCAGCCAAATTTCATCTACAAAGGGCCTGTGCAGGTCAAATTGCTGATAATTCTCATCGGTATTATCACCGGGTATATAATCAGCCAGCGGGTTCTCCTTCATGATCCCGGCTGATACTGCCTTTTCAATCTCAGTCTTCAGTTCTTCCACTGAACCAACACATTTGATTTCTTTCTTGTCCTCGGTCATCCAGATCGGCAGTGGGGTTCCCCAGAACCGGGAACGCGACAGGTTCCAATCCACCAAATTTTCCAGCCATTTACCGAAGCGACCTGTGCCAGTGGAAGCGGGTTTCCAGTTAATGGTATTGTTAAGGGCGATCAGCCTTTCCTTGACCCTGGTGGTCCGGATGAACCAGGAAGACATAGGGTAATACAAAATCGGTTTATCTGTGCGCCAGCAATGCGGATAATTATGGACATACTTGGCGATCCGGAAGGTTTTCTGTTGCTGCTTAAGGTTCACTGCAATGGCAACATCCGTGGTCTCCGTTCCTTCAGGAATGGATTCATCATATTCATTCTTCACATACCTGCCCGAAAAATCTCCATATGTGTTTTGGTTAACATATTCCTGGACAAAATTCTCATCAAGTTCCTCTACCTTGTAAAAACGCCCATGCCTGTCGACCAGGGGCTGGGTATTTCCTTCCCTGTCAATAACGATCAGCGACGGTATATCATTCTCTTGTGCAATCCGATAATCATCCGCCCCAAAAGTCGGGGCAATATGAACAATACCTGTCCCCTCTTCTGTAGTCACAAAATCACCCAGGAGAATTTTGAAAGCAGGCTTCCTGGGCTTCACCCAATCGATCAACTGCTCATAGGAAATACCATCGAAGGCTTTCCCCTTGTATTCCCCTACAACCTGGTATGGAATGTCTTTTTCCCCAGGCTTGTAGGAATCCCATTCCAGATCCTTGTTGCCCACGGGAAAATAGGTCTTAAACAGGGCCTTGGCCAGCACCACGGTAATGGGTTCACCACTGTAGGGATTATATGTTTTCACACTGACATAATCCATGGATGCACCCATCGCCAGGGCAGTATTGGACGGGAGGGTCCATGGTGTGGTGGTCCAGGCCAGTGAATAAACATCCGTATCGGTATCCCGGTAAAGAAATGCCGATTTTTCATCTTCGTTCAGCTTGAACAGTGCCACAATGCTTGTGTCTTTCACATCCCTGTAACAACCGGGCTGGTTCAGTTCATGGCTGGAGAGCCCTGTTCCTGCTGCCGGTGAGTAAGGTTGAATAGTATACCCCTTATATAAAAGATCTTCGTCAAACAATCTTTTAAGCAAGTACCACAGGGTCTCTATATATTTATTCTCAAAGGTAATATACGGATCATCCATATTGACCCAGTATCCCATTCGGTCTGTCAGTTCCTCCCATTCCCGGGTATATTTCATCACCTCCCGGCGGCATGTATCATTGTAATCTGAAATGGATATATGCTTTCCGATATCATCCTTGGTGATTCCCAGGGTTTTCTCTACGGCCAGTTCAATCGGCAGACCATGTGTATCCCATCCTGCCTTGCGGTCCACCCGATATCCCTTCTGGGTTTTATATCGGCAGAAAATATCCTTTACTGCACGGGCCATCACATGGTGTATCCCCGGTATGCCATTGGCTGACGGGGGACCCTCATAAAATATATAAGTCGGGCTGTCTTTCCTTATTTCAAGACTTTGTTCAAAAGTGTTCTTATCCTTCCAGAATTTTTCTATTTCCTTGTTGATCCCGGTCAGGTCAAGCCCATTATATTCAGGAAATTTCGTCATCATTTTATCCTTGCAAAACCCTTTTTTCAGAAAGCGACAAAGATAAGAATTATTTCGGTAAAGTGGATGTATCAAGGACCGGGGTAAAACAAGCAGGAATGGCGTAGCGAAAGGACATTATATCTTAATTAAATATTAAATTAGCGCAGAATTAAATCATCGGGATATGTTTTCAGGAATCGTAGAAGAAACAGCCATGGTAACCAGGCTTGTAAAAGACCAGGAAAACCTACACATCAGCCTTACCTGTTCATTTGTCAATGAACTGGGCATAGACCAGAGTATTTCCCATGACGGGGTATGCCTGACTGTAGTAAAAAAAACAGAGGAGGATTATACCGTAACTGCGATCCAGGAAACACTCTTGAAAACAAACCTGGGTCAATGGAAGGTGGGCAGCAAGGTAAATGTGGAGCGTAGCGTTAAGGCCGATGGCCGGCTTGACGGCCATATGGTACAGGGACATATAGACATGACAGCTGTCTGCACGGAGGTAACAGAAGTGGAAGGCAGCTGGTATTACAGTTTCGAATATGAGCCCCATACGGAGGAGCAAATAACGGTTGAAAAAGGATCCGTCTCCGTCAACGGCGTAAGCCTTACCGTAGTGAACTCCAGGGAAAAAACCTTCCAGGTGGCTATTATCCCATATACCTACGATGTCACCAATTTCCACAAGATCAAGCCAGGAACCATTGTCAATATTGAGTTTGATATCATTGGCAAGTACATTGCCAGAATATTAAAACAAATGGGAAAATTGTAGGATTATGAAAACTACACCAAGGCAATTGGCCTTATTGATTTCAATGATCATTTCATTAGTCTGTGCCACACTGGTGATTATGTCACTGTTCCTGGACATCGGGCAGCCACTGGTAATGATTATTGCATCTATAGTCATCGCATTCATCGTCGCTTTTTTCCTGATATACTATGCAGTTAACAATTTTATTTTCGAAAAGATAAATCCCATCTACAAGACAATAGAAAACATCCCCATAACCAAAGATGAACTCAAGAAGAAACTGGAAGGTAAAGATGTGATCCAGGAGGTGAACAGGATGGTGATCAATTATGCTCAGAACCGTGCCAAGGAAATTAAAAAACTGCGTAGAATGGAGAAATACAGGAAGGAATTTCTGGGGAATGTCTCGCATGAACTAAAGACTCCAATCTTTAATATCCAGGGTTATATTTTGACCCTTCTTGACGGCGGACTCGAAGACCCGGAGATCAACCGGGAATACCTGGAGCGGACAGAAAAGAGCATAAACCGCATGGTATCCATCATTGAAGACCTTGAATCCATCACCAAGCTTGAAACCGGGAAGCTGGAACTGGAATGGGAGGATTTTGACATCGTACAGCTGGTAAAATATGTGTATGAATTACAGGATTCCATCAGGTCTAGATTTAATATTGACTTTACCTTTGACCGGAGCTATGATAAGCCTATCATGGTGGCCGGAGACAAAAAACGCATTACGGAAGTGCTGAATAATCTGATCGTAAACTCTATTTTCTATGGTAATAAAGGGGGCAAAACAACCATCAGTTTCGCAGAGATGGGAGAGAACATCCTGATAGATGTTACAGATAATGGCCTGGGTCTGGAAGAAGATGAAATCCCCCGGATCTTTGAGCGTTTTTACCGGACCGATAAAAGCCGTTCGAGGGACCGGGGAGGGACCGGGCTTGGTCTTTCTATTGTGAAACATATCATTGAAGCTCATAACCAGACAATTACTGTGCGGAGTGAACCGGGGAGCGGTTCTTCTTTTTCTTTTACCCTGAAAAAATCCTGATCCTTGCCCCCGCTGCCTGCATTTCAAGAGAAAAATCCGTGAAATAGTCAATCCTGTGAGTTCAAGTGTCTGATGTACTGCAGGATCAATTGTTTCAGTGACCGGATTTTATCAAGAATTCGTTCCAATCTTATGATTTCTTCATCTACATCAGAAACGCGTATTTCTTTTTCAACATTGTTGAGATGTTCAAGTGCCACGAACAGGTAATGTATCTGCTCTGCCCTTAATTCTGTCCCGTGGCTATAGGTCAGATTCATTAAAAACCTGTTCATTTCAGACCTGATTTTCAAAAAATTTGATAAATCATCATATGTCCTTACCATTGATGTATCCAGGGCGCAGGCTGAATCCAATGATATTTCATATAAATTTTCCATTCTCATATTTTGCTTTTAACACTTTTCTCTCCCTTAATCCACAAAATGATAAAAAATCAGCTACTTGTTTTATATTTATAGTATGATATTGGTTACAGGCAGCACGGGACTGGTAGGTACACATTTATTGTTGGAGCTGGCAAAAAAGCACGACAAGATCAGGGCGACTCACAGGGCATCATCGAATCTCCGGGCCGTGTATGATACATTCGCACTGTATGTCGATGATCCTGGGACCTACTATGATAAGATAGAATGGACAGAAGCAGATGTTGCTGATTTTGAGACACTTATCCAGGCACTGGATGGTGTGGATTATGTGTATCATACGGCTGCTTTTGTTTCATTTGATCCCAGGGAACGTCAGAACATGATCCGGATCAATGTTGGGGGAACAGCTAATCTGGTAAATGCCTGCCTGGAGAAAAAGGTGAAAAAACTATGCTATGTCAGCTCTACCGCTGCCCTGGGTAATGCTCCTTCAGGAGAGCAGATCACGGAGGATATGATCTGGTCCTATTCAAAGAACCGATCCTCTTATTCGGTCAGTAAATACCAGTCTGAAATGGAAATTTGGCGCGGTATGGCCGAGGGACTGCAGGCTGTTATTGTCAATCCTTCCATTATTATTGGTCCGGGGGACTGGAAAAGAAGTTCTTCCTATCTCTTTTCCGCTATATGGAAAGGTATGAAATTCTATACCGAAGGGGTAACCGGTTATGTGGATATCCGCGATGTGGTGTATGCCATGATCACCTTGATGGAAGGGGATTTTACTTCAGAAAGATTTACTTTATCCGCTGAAAATCTTTCTTACCGGCAGGTATTTGAAATGATAGCCTTTGCACTGGATAAACGACCGCCCGGGATCCATGCAACTCCTTTATTAATTTCTCTTGGCTGGAGATTGAGCTGGCTGATCTCAAAACTCACTGGTAAAAAAAGGAGCATCACCCGTGATACAGTCAAATCCAGTAAGAGAAAAGCATTGTTTTCAAACGAAAAGATCAGGCAGGCCATAGGGATAGATTTCATACCCGTAGAACAGTCTGTCCGGGATACGGCCACTCACTTTCTGAACCATGCCTTAGCCAGGCCTTAACCACCATTCTATCATATACAGAAGGATTGTGCAAGAGATGATGATGATGGTCAGGATGATTTCCCCAAGATTTTGCAATATTAATACCCCGGATACTATAACTGCATTGATCAGTAATAATACAATTGTTGCCTGCAAATGTTTTAATCCCAGGTCGATCAACCTGTAATGTATATGTAATCTGTCTGGCTTAAATGGAGATCTCCCGAGAATTATCCTTGTCATTATAACTTTGATCATATCAGCCACCGGAATTATGAAGATGGCCAGGGCCAATGATTGCGGGGAAGATATCTGCACCCCTGCCAGTGAAGGATTTTCCAGGCCAATAAACCTGATTACCAGGATGGATGAAATGAATCCAACCATCAGGGAGCCGGTGTCTCCCATTAAGATTTTTTTCTTCCTGCTGAAGACGTTGTAATAAAAAAATCCGAGCAGGCTCCCGCAGAAAATAAACGATAGTAAAGCATAATACACAAGGCCGGATTGAATGAATATCCATCCCAGTACCAGGGAAGAGCATATTCCAATTCCTGAGGCCAGCCCATCAATCCCATCGATCAGGTTAAAACTGTTGATAATAAATACAATTACCAGGATGGTAATCAGGATGGCCAGGGTATGGCCGGGTTCACTCATCCAGGGAAATATGTTAATGGATGTGATCTGTAATCCTGCCATTATAGAGATTATCGTGGCAGCCAGGACCTGCCCTGATAATTTCCACCACGGGGCAATGATCAGTATATCATCCTTGATGCCTATGAAAAAGAGAATCACAGAGCCAGCGATAATATAGGGCAATTCCGGAAATTGAGATACATCGGAAAACAGGGCCAGTGAAATGATGGTCCCGGCAAAAATGGCCAGTCCCCCGAGCGTCGGCACTTCTTTTCTTCTGGGTTTTCGTCCCTGGGGTCTGTCAAATAATTTCTTACTGCGTGCTACGGTTACAATGCTGGGAATGGCCAGAATACTGATCGCCAGCGAGGTTATGAAACCAAATATGATGCCGCCAAACTGCAAGTTGTTTGTTAAATTTATCAGGTATACAGAAACCTTTTTATTTTTTTTGTGGCAGTTTTCTGAAAGGGATCCTGATGCAACACGATGCTGTGGAGCTGGGAAAATTTATTTACCCTCGCATTTACATATATCTTCAGTTCCAGCAGAATTTCATCTGTCTTTTTCTCTACGAACTGGGCAACTTCCTCACGCAAATGCTGATAGGCTTCTTCAATTTCTTCCCTGTTAATGTGTACCAGTGCCACCAGTTTTCCTTTCTTCTGGATGACAATGGATTCAATGACATGCCGGAAATTATTGATCACCGATTCTATTTCTTCCGGGTAAATATTTTCGCCACTCGATCCAACAATGACATTTTTCAGCCGTCCTTTGATATATAACTTCTTATCCCTGTCAAACACCCCCAGGTCTCCGGTTTTAAACCAGCCATCCGGGGTTAATACCAGTTCAGTAAGAGCCGGCTCTTTATAATAACCCCTCATGATATTCGGGCCTTTGGCCCATATTTCTCCTTCTCCTGTCAGGGGATCCGGATCATGGATTTTTATTTCTACACCCTCAATGGCCGGTCCCGTTGAACCAATTTCGGTTTTTCCTACCACTGCACCTGCCAACATGGGTGCTGTCTCAGTCAGTCCGTATCCTATGGCATAGGGGAACCCTGCTTCCTTGAGGAATATTTCAACGTTTTTATTCAGCTTTGCTCCGCCAATTCCAAAAAACTGGAGTTCTCCACCAAAAGTATGCATGAGTTTTTTCCCGGCAGACCTGTGTAATTTTTTCCTGAGTAGAGGAATAGCCATCAATGCTCTTATAACCCATTTCCCATTTAGTACAGGAAATACCTTGTTGTAATATATTTTTTCGATCACCATGGGAACCGACAGTATAATGGTCGGTTTTACCTTTTGCAATGCAGGTATCAGAACGGAAGGTGATGGGGCTTTTTTGAGATAATAGACACATGCACCGTTGAAAATCGCAACCAAAAACCCTACGGTATTTTCAAGGGTATGTGAGAGTGGCAGAATGGAAAGAAAACGGTCCGTCTCATTAACATGCTTCAGTTTCCTGCATGCCAGTACATTGAAACTGATATTTTTATGTGTGAGCATGACCCCTTTTGAAGAGCCAGTTGTGCCCGATGTATATATGATAGCCACCAGGTCTTCCTCATTCACATCATATCTGTTCTTCGGTTTGCTGCCCGGGTTGTAATTGGCTTCAGATGTCGGAATACCAGCGAAAGAGAATTCATCCATATGTATCCTGTGGGCAAGTGTTTTGCCTTTGACATCTTCCATTTTCTGTTTCAGGGATGATGATATAAAAATGGCTTTCGCCCCTGAATGCTCCAGAATGTTTTCAATCTCTGAGGGCAAAAAATCAGGCAAAAGGGGAACCACCACCGCACCCATGAATGAAATGGCAAAATAGGCAATTCCCCAATTTGGCATATTGGTGCCCAAAATAGCCACCTTATCTCCCTGCCTGATTCCAAGATCTTCCAGGAACCTGATAAGGGAATATATGCGATCATTGACTGCTTTATATGTCAGGGGTTTTTCATCAACGAATGAGAGTGCATTATGATTTGCATATCTCTCAACGGTCTTCCCGAACAGGGCCGGAAAAGTCAATAACTCATTATCATTCATTGTCTTTATGAATAAAATTACAAAAGTACTATAATTTTCAATCCTCTGAGAATTATTCATAACTTCAGCTCGTTATTAAGCAAAAGGAGCGTGTATGTCAACACCCTGAGATGATTGTAGATCCCGAAAAAGATTATCACAAGATCCTTGGTTTGAAAAAAGATGCCGGCCCGTATGACATAAAACGGGCCTACAGGCAACTCGCCAAGAAATACCATCCCGATATTAATAAGGCGCCTGATGCTCATGATCAGTTTATCGAAATCACAGAAGCTTATGAAATATTGATCAACCGTGATCTGCATGAGTTCTATTTCCATAGGGAAACAACCAGAGATCCTGGATTCATGCGGGCACAATACGAAAAAGCCAGGGAGGAAGCCAGGGAAAGTGCCCGGTATTATGCCAGGATGAAATATGAAAAATTTATCCGGGAACAGGAAGCATTCAAGAAAAGTGGCTGGCATGACCTGATCCTGACCCTCAGGTATGTCCTCAGGATCATGGTTTTCCCCATCATTGCTTTTTTCATCGTTATGCCCCTCGTAAGTAAAGAAGTTTCTCAACATCCCAGCGGATATGTGATGTTCTGGCTGATGGCTTCCATCCTGATCCTTTTTGTGTCCAATAACTGGAAAACATACCTGAAAATTGATGATTATTATTATCGCCTGAGTGATATTAAAAAACTCATCAGTGATTCAGGAAAGGAACTAGAGAAAGATTGTTTCTATTGTCCTGGTCAGAAGGCAATGGCTTATCCTTATAAAATATCTCTGTTCCGTGTAAAAAATATCCAGCTAAAATCTTACGGGAGACTTTACGGAAGATCGTCGGGTATCAGCAGAAGCATGAAAACCATTGCCATACCCAGAAGTAAAAAGGCTTTCATGCTGCATGTTATCTGTTCTCTGATTAAAATTGCCATGCTTGCTCTAAGTATGTTCTTTATTCAAAGCAAGCCACTGGCAAATCTTAATATCCCGGCCGTGATTATTAGCGGCAGTATAGTGTCATGGGCATTCCTCAGGGTCTTTAACACGCATCCAAAAGTATCCTATCTTTTAAGTTACGGAATGATCATTAAAATTTTTATCTGGGTGATTAATCTGTATTTCTTTGGAACATCAGCACTGATATTGTTATTTTTTGATCCCATGATTGAAGCCATATTGAGGTGGATTTCGGGGGACCGGCTTTTTATTCCCCTGCTGAAGCAACATCCTTCACTTGACAAATTATTTCGCAAGCGCTACCAGGTTTATCTGGAATTGCCTGTTTGGTCAGTAATTAATCCATTCTTCAGGTGGATTTTCTAATTTTAAATATTAAATTCATACCTTTAGGTCTTTTTATGGAACACAGACACTTTATCAAATCAGCGGTAATGAGTGCGGGGGCTATAGGATTAAGTTCATTCCCCCATCACCTTTATGCCGGAGACATTAAAAAATATGCCCATGACAGGGTGACTCTTGGCAATACCGGAATTGAGGTTTCACGTATGGCTATGGGAACCGGATCTTCAGGCTGGAATGGCAGTTCCAACCAGACACGAAATCTTGGGATCAAGGGCTTATCAGATCTTCTCCGCAACAGTTACGATAACGGTATAACTTTTTCTGAATCGGCTGATCAGTATGGTTCCCATCCCCATATTCGGGAAGCGCTGAAAAAAATACCCAGTGACAAGGTGGTAATCCTTACCAAAACAGTTGCCAACTCTTCGGATGAAATGAAAGAGGACCTGGACCGATTCAGGAAAGAGCTTGGAACGGATTATATTGACATTTTGCTCCTTCATTTTCTACGTGCAGGTGATTGGAACGTACAGAAGAAAGTTGTTATGGAAGTCTTGTCCCAGGCCAGGGAAGAAGGCGTTGTCAGGGCAAACGGCGTTTCCTGTCATTCGCTTGAGGCCATGGAAACCGCCATTGATGAGCCCTGGGCAGAGGTAATATTAGCCCGATTTAATCCGGGTGAAACCAGGATGTATGGCAGCGTACCAGTTATCCGAAATATCCTTGAAAAATACCAGGAAAAAGGCAAAGGGGTAATACAGATGAAAGTTTTCGGGGGTGGTGAACTCACCAATAAGCGGGATGAATGAAAAAAAGCATAACGAATCAGTCATCATTAACCTGTTCCGGGAACATTTTTCTGGTTTCCCTAAAGGATCATTGAAACCATCCGAATCACCTGATTTTATACTTGGTATTACACCCAGGCATAAGATCGGTATTGAGCTCACCAGTCTTCATCCGCATTTCTCAGATACCGAATTACTATCATATGAAAATATTAAAGCCTGCCTGGATGCCAAAAATGAGAAATTGCGACTTTACCAGAAGAAAAAACTTAATGAATACTGGCTTATAATCTCTGTGAATGATCTCCTTTCATGGAACAGGATCAACATACACAACAAATTAATAATCTGGGTTTTTCAGACAGGATTTAACCGTGTATTCCTGTTTAATACAATAGACGGCAAAGTGCTTGAATTGAATCACCACTAATCCCGCATTAGCCGTTTAACCATGCAAAACAGATAAACTTTGACAATGGGAATATAACAGCTTTTCCGGGAAGCTGGTGAAGATCGATTTTATTGTTCCCTCGGGGGCCTGGCTTGGTTTACACGTAATTCCCTACCCTTAACTTCTGTACCATTCAGTTCATCGATTGCTTTCTGAGCGTCAGCATCATTAGCCATTTCGATGAACCCAAATCCTTTGCTCTGGTCCGTGTATTTGTCCCTGATTATTTTTACGGAAGCTACTTCACCATATGAGGAGAATACTTTTTCTAATTCATCTTCCGAAAGATTGTAATTGAGATTACCTACGTAAATGTTCATACTAAAAAAATTATAATTCAATGGTATAAATATATAGATTAAATATTGTAAAAATCAAAATATGTGCGATTTTTATTAGACTTTTGGTTATTCTTAAAATTATTCTGACATCCATACGTTATTAACAAATATGTACTAAAAGATTAGTACATTTGCTGTTACAACAATAAAACTATCAAATACTTATGGATCAATATAAGGAAACAAACCCTGAAAAACCTTTACTGGCGACTCAAAAACCAAAAAAGCGTATACCTCTGCTATGGATTATCCTGGTCATTATTCTGGCTGCCGCCATCGGCTATCTTTGGTTCACCTACAGCGATCTTAAAAAGCAATCTACAGAAGAAAAAATTGAGCTTGAGCGGCAGAAAGACAAGCTTGAAGTTGAACTGATGGATATATACGGGCAATATGATTCGCTAAAAACCGAAAATGATACCATGAACCTGAAGCTTCAGGAAGAACAAGCAAGGATTGAAAAATTACTGAAGGTTAATGCCAATAATGTTTATAAGATCCGTATGTACGAAAATGAATTGGGTACCATAAGGAAAGTACTTAAAAGTTATGTTGTACAAATTGATTCCCTGAATATGGCCAACCAGGAGCTACGGGCTGAAAACCTTGAAGTTAGACAGGAGCTTAGACGAGTTGAAACTGAAAAACAGGAGCTTACAGAAGTAAAGGACGAACTTTCCAGCAAGGTTGAAATGGCATCGGTCCTGAATGCGAAAAATATTGTCATTACACCGCTGAATAAAAAAAGTAAGGAAAACAATAAAACAATCAGGGTGGTAAAATTAAGGGTCTGTTTCACCCTGAGGGAAAATCCCATCCTTGAGCCGGGTCCTAAAATCATTTATATTCGCATAGTCCGGCCGGATGATGTAATATTAACTTCCGGTGTTAATTTCTTTGATTTCCAGGGTGAACAGATTGTTTATTCAGCCAGCCGTGAGGTAAGTTACGAAAATGTGGATGTAGATATGTGTATTTACTGGAACAATGACGGACAGCTTATTCCCGGTACATACCAGGTACATCTTTATGCTGACGGGAATGAAATTGGAACTTCCAGTTTTGGCCTAAAATAAGGGCTCATTCTGTTAAATATCCAGGAACATGGCTGCAATAATATGATCAGAAATAAACATTCCATCCCTCGACAGGATCAGTTTAGGGCCATCTTTTATCATCCTTCCGCTCTGTAAAAATGGTTTTGCCTGGTGTAAACAATGCCCGGCATATGCATGTCCGTATTCCCTGTGTATATATTCCAGGTCGGCTCCCCAAATAGTTCTCAACGAGGTTACCATATAATCATGAAAACGTTTGTTGTTGTCAAGTTCTTCCTGCTCATGGTATACAGAACCTTGATTGACAAAATTAATATAGCTGGTATTTTTAGCAATGTTCCAGCGCCTCACCTTCCCATTAAAGGAATGTGCTGACGGACCTGCACCCAGGTATTTCTTACCTCTCCAATAAGCGCTGTTATGCCTTGAAATAAAACCAGGCAGGGCAAAGTTGGATATTTCATAATGTTCGTAACCTTTGTCCTCCAGTTTTTCAACCATCAATTTATACTGTTCCAGGCTTTTCTGCTCATCCTGAATTCTGAATCTATTCTTCAGTCTTCTGTAATCCAGCACCGTTCCAGCTTCATATGTGAGATGGTAGGCGGCAATATGCGCAGGTGAAAAGTCCGTGCATATGTCAATATTTTCAGCCCATTTTTCCATAGTTAGTCCAGGTAACCCATAGATCATGTCTATATTCATGTTCTTAAAACCAGCTTTCCTGGCAATTTCCATGCAATAATGCGAGTGGTTTTTTCCATGTCTCCGGTTCATAAACCTCAGGTCATCATCATGAAATGATTGAATGCCAATACTCAGCCGGTTTATGCCCATTTTTAGCATTTCCTCAAGGTATGCTGGTTCCATGTCATCAGGATTTGCCTCTAATGTAATCTCCGGATCGGGTATAATTTGAAAATTATCTCTAATGATCACGAAAAGTGATTTCAGTTGATCTGCAGACAGCAAAGAAGGGGTACCTCCACCCAGATAAATGGTGTCCAGTGGTTCTCCTCCAAGAAAATCTTTTCGCGAGGAAATTTCCTTCTTTATGGCATTCATCATGGGCGGCAGCTGACTTAAGTAGATACTGAAATGAAAATCACAATAATTACAGGCATTCCTGCAGAAAGGAATATGTATATAAAGTCCGGCCATATTGGCGGATGTCTTTTTAAATATTAGTTTTAAATCATGAAAAAATTATTGGTTTTCTGGAAAACATTTACCTGGACTGTTTTTATGTTGGTGCTATTCCTGATTCCTTCACAGGATATTCCCGGCTCCAGAGAAATACCTAATCTTGATAAGGTGGTGCATGTGGCATTCTTTATGGTATTCACTTTTCTATTTATGCGAGATTTGTTGAAAAACAAAGGTTTAAAATCCATTCTTCCTATCTATATCATTACTACCGTCCTTGTTGTTTTGTTTATTGCCATAATGATCGAACTTTTACAGGATAATATGAATCTCGGACGAGACGGTGATATCAACGATATCTTTTATGACCTGGCTGGGTTTATTCTGGGTATGTTATTTTTGATCCTGAAATACGGGGTCCGTTCCCGTTCCTTATAGATTTAATTTCTTTTCCCCTTCCCTTATTTCATCAACAAGTTCAGAAACTTTTTCTTTCTTAAACAATGTCAAAAGACTTTTTCTTATTTCTACATATTTAAAGTGCATAGAGCAGGGTTCCTTGCTGTTACAATCCTCCAGCCTTATCAGGCATTTATTAAAAATATCCTGTCCATCAATAATATCAACTATATCTATCAATGCAATTTCTTCAGCTGATTTCCCTAAACCAAATCCTCCATGTGGTCCTTTCGTTGAAGAAAGTAATTTCTGTTTTGCCAGTGTTTGTAATATTTTTCCAAGGAAAGGTGTAGGAATATTTAAGTCTTTTGATATATGTTTAATTCCGATCTTCTTTTCCTCGCCCGCATTTAACGCAAGATAAATAACAGCTCTTATGGCATATTTTGAGGTATTTGATAACATTTTTTTGTGATTTTCTGATTTACTCCTTTCAAATTTATACAAATTATTGATTTAATACCTAAAAGTATTAAACTTCCTTTATCCTAATCTCTTATTAAGTTTTTACCAGATCATTTAATTTCCCTGTTAAATCGATGTTAATTATCCGTCAATAATTTTAATAAAATTACTTGTATGGTTTAATTTTACAAATACTTAATTTTTGACTCTAAAATTCAAAATTTTAATCCCAGTATTTACAAAAAACAGTTGAACATAATATCAACATTTCTCACAAAAGTGCATTATTAAACATGACTTGCCTTTTATTAATTAACAGTTGTTAATTTTGTCTATATTATCTTGAATTATAATGATTAAATAAACAATCTTATGTTAGTATTACTTTTCATTAATTGTTATTAAATAAATAAGTAGAATTTAAGGTGAGATAGTAACATAATTAACAGACTATTATTATTATCATTATTATTTTAATATACTTTATATATAATATATGAATGTTAATTGGAAAGAAATAGAAGAAAAGGGATTTGTGGATGAGAACATAGATCCGGACATTGATATTGTCAGGGAAATTGAAAGGATGAGAAAGGATAAGAACGCCGTAATACTGGCGCATTATTACCAGGAGGGTGAAATACAGGATATTGCAGATTTAGTAGGAGACAGTTTGGCTTTATCACAGCAGGCTGAAAGAACAAATGCTGATATAATATTGTTTGCCGGTGTTCATTTCATGGCAGAGACAGCAAAGATCCTTTCGCCGGATAAGAAAGTTTTAATTCCTGATCTGAATGCAGGTTGTTCACTGGCAGATTCATGTCCCCCGGATGAATTCAAATCTTTTATAGAAAAATATCCTGGATATACTGTTATTTCATATGTAAATACGACAGCTGAGATAAAAGCCTTAACGGATATTATTTGTACTTCATCGAATGCCATGCAAATTGTTAATAGTATCCCGAAAGAAGTGAAAATAATATTTGCACCGGACAGGAATCTGGGCAATTATATTAAAAGTGTAACAGGAAGGGATATGGTTATATGGCAAGGAGCATGCCATGTACATGAGGAGTTTTCACTTGAGAGAATACTGGAAATAAAAGAAAATGAACCTGATGCAAAGATCATAGCACATCCAGAATGTGAAAAACCAATACTGATTGTAGCTGATCATATCGGATCGACTTCATCATTGCTAAATTATACAAGAAAGGATAATGCG
>SDBS01000899.1_pt1 | contig 29848 bp, 24 predicted proteins | sample 2277091 | NCBI WGS metagenome assembly SDBS01 (sample SAMN10404972, study PRJNA504765) | marine sediment metagenome | isolation source: marine sediment core GS10_PC15, 163 cmbsf | place: Arctic Ocean: Southern Knipovich Ridge | collected 2010 | reverse complement strand
TTTTCTATCTATTGCGCAAAAGCCGCCGTATTGATAATATGGTGCCAACGCCACGTTGCGAACCATAGCGAAGGCCCCGTTGCGCATATTCCTACGATACGTCGTCGTACTGGCCGCGGCCGTCTACGTGCACCACGCCGTGGCGCCGCGTCTCCTGCCGGACGCCGCGGTCCCGGACATCACGTTGGCGACCGTGGTGTACGTCGCGCTCGCCGTGGGCGGCGTCCCGGCGGTAGTCTGCGGCTTCATCCTGGGGTTGGCGTCCGACCTGTTGGGATGGGGGCCCGTCGGCCTGGGCGCGTTGGTAGGCACGGTCTCGGCGGCGGCCTTTTCCCATTTCCGCGGCCGAATTTACGAGGGGAGTCTGCTCGTCCCGGCGGTCTTCGCCGCGGCCGCCGTCATAGTAAAACAAACCCTTGCTTTTGTGCTAGTCGCGGCCGTCGCCGGGCCGGCCTCGTTCGGTTGGCTCGTCGTCGGCAAGGTCGCGTTGGCGGCCGCCGTTACGGCCGTCTTCTCTTTCCCGCTGCTATTCTTTTATTGGCGCTTCCTGACGCCGCGCCGCACGTAGGGCGCGCTACAGGCCGAACTCGCTAACTATCAACATACGCGGCTCGGTGTACTCTTCGATGGCGTAGCGCGGCCCCTCGCGGCCTATGCCCGACTCCTTGGTGCCGCCGTACGGCATGTGGTCCACACGGAACGTCGGTACGTCGCCCGCGACCACCGCGCCCGCTTTTATATTCTCGTAAGCGTAGCGAACGCGGCCCAGGTCGCGCGTGAAAACGCCCGCCTGAAGGCCGTAGCGGGAATCGTCCGCAGCGGCTACGGCGGCGGCGAAATCGTCGTACGGCTCGAGCAGCACTACCGGCGCGAAAGCCTCCCGGCAGCTCAGCGGTAACTCCGCCGGACATCCCTCCACTACCGCGGGCTCGAGGCGAGTTCCGTCGCGTTTGCCGCCGCACAACACGCGCGCGCCGGCGGCTTTCGCTTCTTCGAGCCAGCCCTCGACGCGCGCCGCGGCGTCCTCGTCTATCAAGCTGCCGAGGTCGGCGTCCTCGTCCAGGGGGTGGCCGACGCGCAACGCTTGCACCGCATCCACTAACGCCGCGGCGAAGTCGTCGTAGACAGGTTGATGGACGTAAACGCGCTGGACCGAGACGCACGACTGGCCCGCGAGGCCGAAGCCGCCGGCCACCACCCGCTTCACGGCGTACGCCGGGTCGGCGTCGGAATGTACTATGGCCGCGGCGTTGCCGCCCAGCTCGAGGCATACCTGCTTGCGCCCCGCCTTCCCCTTCAAATCCCAACCGACTTCCTGGGAACCGGTAAAGGTCAACACCGCGAACCGCTCGTCGGCGACGATACCCTTCGCCCTCGAGCCGGGCATGGGGACGACCGAGATTTGCCGCTCCGGCGCGCCGGCCTCGAGCGCCAGCGCCGCCAACCCGAGCGCCGACAACGGCGTCGCGGACGCGGGTTTAATAACTATGGGCGCGCCGCAGGCTATGGCCGGCGCCAGCTTGTGGGCCACCAAATTCAACGGGAAATTGAACGGCGTTATGGCGAGCACCGGACCCCGCACAAAACGCCGGACGATGCCGAAGCGGCCCCGCCCCGCCGGGTGCAGGTCCAACGGCACCACCTCGCCCTCCAGCCGGCTCACCTCCGCCGCCGCGACTTCGCACGTGAACGCGCACCGGTCCACCTCGCCCCGGGCCTCCTTTATGTTCTTGCCGGCCTCGAGCGCTAGCGTCCTCGCCAAATCCTCCGCGTTCTCTTTTAAGAGCCGCGACAGTTTGTGTAAAACGTCGACGCGCTCGTACGGCGGGACGCCTTCCCCGGCGCGGAAGAACTCGTGCGCCGTCGCTACCGCCTCCTCGACGTCGGCCGCGGCGGCGTTCCACGTCGACCCGACGACGTCGCCGTCGTACGGACACTGGACCGCCAGCTCCTCCTCCGAGCGGCGCCAGGCACCCGCGATCAGATATTCCTTACCAGCCATCGTACACCTCGCGTATTTTTAAGGCAAACCGGTCCTTCGTCTCAGTACCCAATCCACAACTAAAAACGCCAACGCCACGGGGAAAGCTAGCCACGCCGGCCACAGGTCCCGGCTCGCCGTCGCCTCCACGCGCGGCGCCGCCTTCACCCGGGCCGCCACCGCCCGGGCCAGGCCGTCCACGTCCCCGGGGTCGAAATATTCCCCGCCGGTGGCCGCCGCCAAAGCCTTCAGCGGCTCGAGCCGCGGGATAAAAGCCCGATACTCCGACGCCGCCGGCTTGACCAGGACCGCCGTCTTGGTAACCTCGGTCGCGCCTGCCGCGGGCGACCTGGCCGTCAACTCGTACCGCCCCTCGGCGGCGACCTCGAACTCGCCCGCCCAAAACTCGTCGCCGACCCGAGCCAGCGCAACCCGTTTGACGGCGCCCGCCGGTTCGGCGTACACCACCGTCGGCTCGGCGGCCGCGCGAGAGCTCACCTCCACTACGTCGCCCGGCGCGGCGACGTGGCGGCTAACGGCCAAAGGTCCCCCTTGCTCGTCGTACAGGGCGAGGACGAGCGCGGCCGCGACCGCGCCGAGGTCGTCGCCGGACGCGAGCCGCCATCTATAAAAGCCCCCCGCGGCCAAAAGCGCGACGCGACCCAGACCGTACGGCATCACGACCAGCGCGGGGGTACCGTCGGCCGCCTCCCACACCGGCGTTGCGCTCACTTTGAGGGGCCCGAGCCGCCAGACGTGCGTTACCGGCGGCGGCGCCGCCGCCACCCGCGGCCCCCCGGGATACGACGACGCCGACAGCGGCCCGCCGCTTACTTCGGCGACGTTCGGTTGAACCCAAACGGGCAGCAGTTCGGCCAACGCGCCCGTCGAAAGGGCCGCGGCGTCCACCGGCCGCGCGCTGACGACCACCAACAGGCCGCCGCCCCGCGCGACGTGGCGCGTCAACATCTCCGCGGCCGCCGGCGTCATTCTGGCCGCGCGGGGGTTGCCGAGAACGACTACGTCGGTCCCTTCCGGCGGCCCGCCGCTCGATCCCACGACGACGTCGCCGGCGTCCAGGCGATACGTCAACGCCAGGCCGGCATGCGTCGCGAGCGCGCGCTTCAAAAACGCGAAGTCGGCGTCGCCCGCCATCTCCCAATACCATATCGACGGCGGCGGCGCCAGAGCCTTCACGTGGAACCACGTCTCCCCTCGCCCGGGCGCGGCCGCCAATTTGAAAAAGCGGTCGCCCGGCTCCCGCACCGCGGCGCGCACGACGGCCTCGCCGGCGCCCGGCGCGGGTTTGAATTTAAAAACCGCCTCTCCCCCACCCTCTTCCGCCACGGTCACCGAGGCCGTCTCCCCCGCCTCGAGCGTCGAATAATACCGTACGCGCACGTCGAAAGCGGTCCCGGGCAATACGGCCGCCGGCGCCTCGACGTCCGCGACGAATAACGAGTTCGCCGGCGGCTCGCCGGCCGGCGACGTCGTGAAGCAAGGCGGCAAACCTTCGGCCGCCGGCGCCGCGTCCCAAACGCCGTCGCTGATTACGGCCGCCGCGGTCAACCCCTCCTCGCCATAACGCGCGGCTAGCTCGCGCAGCGCCCGGGCGGCGTCGGTCCGGCCGCGCGCACCCGCCCGCAGCGCTTTTTCGTCCGGTACCGCCGCGCCCCAGGGCCGCCGGCGGGTCGCGAAGTCGTACACGTCGTACCGGCCGCCGGCCTCGTCGACGGCCCGCGCCACGGCCTTGGCTGTGACCACTGCTCCCTCCAACCTCGTTCCGCGGGCCGCGTCGAAGTCCATCGACGCCGACGAATCCACGAGTATCGCCACCGGCGGCGCCGCGGACTCAGTATAAACCGTCGTCCGGCGCGGCCCGAATACGAATAGCAAAAGAGCCAATATCGCGCCCAGTCGGAGCAGGAAAAAAACGGCCGCGCGGGCCCTTCCCGCGACGCGAAATACGCGCCACAGGCCTACGAGCGCCGCGGCGACGGCGAGTACCGCGGCCGCGCCCGCCAGCCACCAATACGGCAAAGGCTCAAATATTAAAGTCATAATGTGCCGCGCGCATTTGCGGCGCGAGCCATTTTCTATTATAATATTATGACATAGACACGCCAAACGAATTCGAACCGGACCCGCGCCGCGAGAGCGAGCGGCTGTACGCCGCCGGGCGTTGGCGCACGGGCGACGCGCTCCCGCCCAAGCACGCCCTCGGGCCGCTGGGCTGGCTGGTGTGGCGCACCTTCCACCGCTTCGCCGGCCGCCGCGAGTACCAACGGCTGGTCGACCTGGGCGGCGGCGAGGGGTACTTCGCAGCGATATTCGGTCGCGCGCGATACAAGGTGGTCGTGGACGCCGTCGCGCCGGCGCTGGCGGTCGCGAAAAGCCGCGGCCTCGTCGTCGTACAGGGAGACGCGCGACGCATCCCGCTGGTAGACGGCGGATGCGACCTGATATTTCTCTCGGACGTGCTCGAGCACGTCCCGCCGTCCGACGTCAGCGTCGTCCTCCAAGAAGCGGCGCGAGTGATGAAAGCCGGTGGCGCGTTGTTGGTGAATACGTCGTGCTACGGCCTGTACCTCCGGCGCCGGCTTCGGCGGGCGCCGGCGGGAGAGCGCCTCGACCTGGACGACGTCAAAGACGGCCACCTGAGTCGGTTGACGCGGCTCGAGCTGGAAGCGGCGATCAAGGCCGCGGGCCTAAAAATAAAAAAGCGGTTATATTTCAAACATTTATTTCAACCGCTCACGGCGCTGCCCGTGCGGGCCCTGGTCGGCGGCGACGGCGAAACGACGAAAGGAAAAACGCTCGGCGGCGGCTTCGGCCGAGCGCTGAACGCCGTACGCATCTTCGTCGCCGGTTGGGATGCGTTGTTCTTCGGATGGATCCCGGGTGGCGCGGTAATATACAAACTGGAAAAATGACCGACCGAGTTAAAGCGCTCTTCCTGGTGCCGCCGCTGGCGGCGGGCGACTTCGCGACTCAGACCGACGCCGTGCTGGCGCGCTGCGCGGGGATATTCACCAAGACCGACTACGTCATCCCGCCGCTGGGCCTGGCGTACTGCGCCGCCGCGGTTGAGGAGTGGGCCGGCGCCGACGTCGACCTCGTCGACGCGGTGGCGGGAAAAAAGGGCGTCGACGAAATTTTAAAACTCGTAGCCGACGAAAGGCCGGACCTGATCTACGTCGCCGCGGGTACGTCTACGCTGGCGCGCGACCTGGCCTTCTTGGCCCGGGCGAAGGAAGCCTCGCCGACGACGAAGGCCGCGGTAATGGGAACGCACGTCAGCGTCCGACGCGACGACGGCTTCGCCGCGCCGGGGGCGGACTTCGTCGTGCGGGGCGAGCCGGAGGCGACGTGCGCCGAGCTCGCGCGCGCCGTCCGGGGCGAAGTGCCGTACGGCGCGGTCGCGGGTTTGAGCTGGCGCGAAGACGGCCGCGTCATCCACAACGCGAGCAGGGACCTCATCCCCGACCTCGACGAGCTGCCCCACCCGGCGCGGCGTTTCTTCCGGCCGTATAGTTACGAACCGCCGTTCATGCGCTACGGCCGCTTCGACGTCGTCATCACGTCGCGCGGGTGCCCCTACCCGTGCAACTATTGTTCCACCGGCGCGTACTACGGCCGCAAGATACGGTTCCGCTCCAACGCCGACGTGTTGGCGGAACTGCGCGAGATGGTGGAAGACGAGGGCGTCCGCCAGGTGGGATTCTGGGACGACACCTTCACCATCGGCAAGCGGCGGGTCCTGGAGCTGTGCGAGCTCATCGAGGACTCCGGCCTCGCTTTCTCGTGGATTTGCATGTCGCGCGTGGACACGGTAGACGACGAGATGCTGGCGGCGCTCAAGCGGGCGGGGTGCTACCTCGTCATCTACGGCGTCGAATCGGGGTCGCAGCGCGTGCTCGAGCGCATGGGAAAGAAGACGACGGTGGAGCAGGCCCGGCGGGCTTTCGAGGCCACGACGCGCGCCGGCCTGGAGGCCGCGGCTTTCTTCATGTTCGGCAACCTGGGCGAGCGCGAAGAGGACATGCGGGCGACTGTTCGCCTGGCCAAGGAACTGGACGCCTCCTTCGCCTCGTTCAACGTCGCGACGCCGTATCCGGGTACGCTGTTCTACGAGCAGGTCAAGGAGGAGTTGGGCGACGACTTCGACCGCTACGACGCCCGGCGCTCGGTATACGGCGACGAGGCGCTGCTGGAACGTTACATAAAAAAAGCTTACCGCGAATTTTACCTGCGTCCCGGGTACGTGTGGCGGCGTCTGCGCCGCGTACGCTCCTGGGGGGATTTCGGCCGGGCCGCCAAGGCCGGCCTGGACGTGCTGGGACGCTACGTCTTGGGGAGAAGCTGATGGCCAACGCCAACGACGAACTCGGCGAACAACACTGGTGCGAGAGGCCGGCGTGCGCCCAGGCGGATTGCACGGCGCCGGCGCTAAGCTTCGCGCGTCACTGTTGGAAGCATTTACCGGGTGAGGCGGCGTACCTGGAGGAGATACGGCGCCGGGCTTCGTCGCTGCACGGCTTCGCGGGTCTCAACCTGGAATCGGTGAAGTTAAAAGACATCGCCGGGCCGCGCACCAACTTCGCGGGCGCCAATTTGAAGGGCGGCGACTTCGCCGGCGGCGACTTCGCGAACGCCGACTTCGCGGACGCCGAACTGGAGGGGGCATCGTTCCGCGGCGCGACGCTGACCCACGCCCGCTTCGCGAACGCGGACCTCTCCTTCGCCAACCTGCGCGGCGCGGACCTTACCCACGCCGAATTCCACTACGCGACGTTCACCCACGGCGACCTCTCGGGGGCGAAACTAGCGCGGGCGCGCTTCGACGAGGCGGACCTCACCGGCACCACCCTCAGCAACGCCGACCTGCAGGGCGCGAGTTTCCGACGCGTTACCTTCGTGCGGGCGGACTTCTCCGGCGCGGCGTTCGCCGGAACTCGCTTCGACAACTGCGACTTCGCCGCCGCGGACTTGCGCCGCGCCGACCTCTACGGCGCCCTCTTCCCCGATACCGACCTGGGGCGCGCCGTCCTGCCTGACAAGCTTCAAACCGAGAACGACCGCCGCGGAAAGTACGGCGAAGCGGCCCAGGTTTACGCCGAGCTCAAACTTAACTTCCGCCACTTCGGCCGGTTCGGCCTGGCCGAAACCGCGCTCTACCGCGAAATGGTGGCCGGGCGTCTAGCGCGTCTCGAGGGCCGAAAAACGTGGCGGCCTTTCGCGCTGCTACGCAACGCGCTGGAATACACCTTCTTGGACCTCTACACCGGCTATGGGACGAAACCATGGCGCATCGCATCCGCGCTCGTGTTGAGTTGGCTCGGCTTCTCGGTTTACTATTACCTGTTGCCGTATTTCGGCGGCATAGGCTTCGGCCTGACGAGCTACATCGACCCCGGCGGAGGCGTGGGACCGTTGGTAGACCTCAGCTGGTACAGCTTCCAAAGATGCCTTTACTTCTCGTTCGTAACGCTGACCAAGCTAGGCTTCACGGCGTACGAACCGTACGGGTGGGCGAAGGTGGCCGCGGGCCTGGAGAGCTCCTTCGCCATCGTCTCGTACCCGGTATTGCTCGTCACCATCGCCAGAAAGATCTGGCGTTAGCGACGCGACGACGCACGCGGGCCGCCCCGGCCAAGGCGGTAGGAAGCGTCGCCCTGTGTTATAATTGAAAGTAAGTCGGTAAAAAAATGAAAGTCGCGATGGTATTTCCCCCCTGGACGCCGAAGGAGGTCTTCACAGGCAACTTCGGCCTCTTCGTCGGCGGACGGTGGCACCCGCTCGGGATCCTGTCCGTGGCCGCGGCCCTCCGCGAGGCGGGTCACGACGTCCGCGTCTTCGACGGCGGCCTGATGGCCGAAGACGAGATGATGTCGCGTTTGAAGGGGTTCGGCCCGGGCATGGTGGGGATGTACCTGACGACGTTCTCGTGGGAAGCCATGAACTCGCTCGGGGCGCGCATACATCGCGAGATGCCCGGCGTCCACGTCGCGGTGGGCGGGCCGCTGGCCAGCGGGTGGAAGGACCGCGTCCTCCGCGAGTCGCCCCACCCCGACAGCGTCACCGTCGGCGAGGGCGAGATAACGGCGGACGTTCTCGCCCGGACGCTCGAGGCCGGCGGCGAGCTGGCCGAGGTGGAAGGCATCGCGTACCGCGACGACGGTGGAATCCACCTTAACCCGCCGCGGCCGCCCATCGCCGACGTCAACGTCCTGCCGTTTCCGGCGCGCGACCTCGTCGACCTCGAGCGCTATACGCCGCCCCTCGGTACGTACCAGCGGCTGCCGGCGCTCTACATCTACGCCTCGCGCGGCTGCAACGGCAAGTGCATCTTCTGTTGGCAACTCAACGCCGAGGGCGAGTGGCGCGCGCGCAGCGCCGAGAAAGTCCTGGCCGAAATCGACCACGTCTACGAGACGTATAAAATAAAAGAGATCCGCTTCTTCGACGACAACCTGGTCTACGACCGCGACCGCATCCACGCCATCCTTGACGGCATCATCGAGCGCGACTACGACCTCACCTTCTACGGCGCCGCCCGCGTCGACAACGTCGACCCGGAAATTCTCCGCAAGATGAAAGAGGCCAAGTTCTGGGGGATCATGTTAGGCATCGAATCGGGCGTCCAAAAATGCCTCGACGCCATGGACAAGGGCGTAACTGTCGAGCAGAACCGGCGCGCGGTGGCATGGGCCCACGAGGCGGGCCTTAAAACCGTGACGCCGTTTATCTTCGGCATCCCCGGCGAGACCTTCGAAGACGGCCTGAAGTCGATACAGTTCGCCGTCGACATAGACACCGACATCGTAAACTTCCACGCCATGTCGCCCTTCCCCGGCGCGGAGCTCTACGAAAACGTCGAGAAATACGGCGCGGTCGCGACCGACAACGTCCTCGACTACACCTTCGAGGGGTGCGCTTTCGTACCCTATACGATGACGCGGGAAGAGATTCAGCAGCTCCGGGCGCTGGCGTTCCGCCGCTTCTACCGCCGGCCGCGGTACGTCTGGAAGCGCCTCAAGGGTATTAGAAACTGGACCGACGTCAAAGTACTGCTTGCCGGCGGCCTCGCGTTCCTCCTGACCATGCTCTTCCGCAAGGAGTTCACGCCCCACGGCGCGCAGGTGTAAGGCGCTACCGGCGGCGCACCCGCGAGCCGTTTTTAATACAGAGAAGCGCAACGTCGGAGGGCCCCGAACGTCAAACGCGTACGCCTCATAGTCGCGCTATCCCTCCTGGCGGCCGCCGTCGCCGGCGCCGCCACGCTCAAATACAAAGTAACGCTGTCCCCCCAGAACGCGCGCGAGTTCCTGGGCGCTTTAGTCCTCGCGCTCTTCTTCGTCGCCGACGACGAGCTGACGTGGAGCGAAGACGACGCCGGCCGCGTCGCCGTCGAAAACGCCGGCAAGTGCCTGATGAAGGTCGACCCGCCGGCCAACCAGGTATTCTTCCTCTCGTTGTTCAAAAGGAAGTTCGTTCCCGTCGAGAAAGAGCGGGCGGACAAGGTGCTCGCGTTAACGGCGTTTATCCAAAGGCCGCCGGCCAAGGGCGACGAGATCGCCTTCGACTATCCGCTGCGGGGGAAGTCGTACAGGATCGAGGCCGCCGTCGCGAGCCGCGGCAAGTTGACGCTACCATCCCGGCCGGAAAAGGCCCTCCTCTGCAGCCGCGTCGACGGCCTCATCACCGGCTGGGGCGACGATAAGAAGACGACCATCTACGCGTACGTGGGCACGGAGGGCGAGCTGGCGGGTAAGATCCTCAAGCTCTCGTTCAAGTTCACGGACTGGCCGCGCGTAACGCTTATACTGAGCGGCGTAGAATAAAAGGCGGCCCGGGCGGGCCGCCTATCTCTTCAAAACGTACGGACTACTCTTCCGCTTCGCCGACGGGCGCTTCGGGTATCGAAGGCGGGGCCTCTCCCGGCGGCGTGGGCGTCGTTACTACTATTACAGGGTTGACGAGGTACTTGCGGGCCGCGGCCGTAATATCGTCCGCCGTCACCGCGAGGACGCGTTCGTCGAAATCCTCGGGCCAATCGTACCCCAACCCCACGAGCTCATAGCGCGCGGCCACGCCCGCGACGTCGGCGTTGGACTGGTTGTTGTAGAGGGCGTTCATGGTGAGCCAGTTCTCCCGGGCGAGCTCGAGCTCCTCGGCCGTTATGGGCTCCGCCTTTATCTTGGCGACCTCTTCCTCGACGGCCGCCAGCACCTCCTCGGCGCGCTCCGGCGACGTGGCCGCGAATATGGCGAAGAACCCCGGGTCTTCTGCGGAGACGTTGTAGGCGTGAACGACGTAGACGTGGCCGGCGCCCCGCAGCCGCTCGTGCAGCCGGCCGCCGGGCAGGTACACTCCCGAAATGGCCGCGTCGAGAAGGCGAAGCGGAAACCCGTCGGCGTCGCCGTACGTAACGCCGCGATACCCTATGTATATTACGGCCTGCTCTTTGTCGGTCCTCTCGAAGACTAACTCCCGGTCCGCCGGCGGCGGGTCCGCCGGGACTACCGGCGGCGGCGACTCGAGCGGCCGCCACCGGCCGAGCTTCTTCTCGACGAAGCGCGCCACTTCGGCCGGGTCCACGTCCCCCACCACCGCTACGACGACGTTGGCCGGCGTTACGTACTTCTTATAATACGCCAGCGCGTCCCCGTCGGCGAGCCGCGCCACCGAGTCAACGGTGCCGGTGGTGCGGTAGCGGTACGGGTGCTTGGGGTAGAGGCGGGCACGCATCATCTTCTCGGCCTCCAGCTCCCAGTCGTCGTCCTCGCTCTGGACCTGGGCCAGCAGTCGGTCCTGCTCGCGGCCGAACTCCACCACGGGCATGGTGGAATTCGCCAGGCAGTCGGCGAAGACGTCGAACGCCTTCTCGAAATCGGCCGCCAGGCAAGACACGGAAAGGCCCAGGTAGTCGAGCGCGGCTCTGGAGCTTATGGTCCCGCCCAACTCCTCGATCTCGCGGGCGATGCGGTCGGCCTTGCGCTTCTTCGTACCCTTCACCAGCAATTCGGCGACGAGCTCGGCGAGGCCCTCCTTGCCGGGGGCGACCACCCTCGAGCCGCCGGCGATAACGGCGCGGACCGTAACCGCCGGGACGGCCGGGTTGCGACGGACGAGGAGACGCAGGCCGTTGTCGAGCGTGACCTTCTCCATCGGCTCCGCCTCGGCCGCCACGGCCACTTCCTCCGCGGCGCCGGCCCAATCCCTCGGGACGACCCTGGCCACCGTCATGTGGGATTCGCGAACGTAGCGCCTCGCCGCCTCCCTGACGTCGTCCGCGGTGATCTCTGCGATGCGGGCCAGGTATTCGTCGCTGAAGTTCATGTTGCCGGTATAGAGCTCGTTCTCGCCCAGGTCCGCGGCCACGTCCTCGACGGTATCCAGGCCCAGTATATACTGCGCCTCGAGCAGCTTCTTGGCGCGCGCCAATTCCTCGCGGGAAACGCGCTTCTCGGCGAACGCCAACATCTCGGCGACGATGGCGTCCTCGGCGTAGTTGAGCTCGATGGCCTCGCCCTCCGCGTAGACGCCCAGATAGCCGTAGCCGGTGGGCGGCGTACTGAGCCACGCCGAGATGTCGGTGACGTAGCCGCCCTCCTCCAGCACGCGTCGGTAGAGTCGGCTCGAGCGGCCGTAGCCGGCTATAGCGGTGGCAACCTCCAACGCGTACGCGTCCTTCGAACCCAGCAGCGGCCCGCGGAAGCCGAGCCACATATAGGCGGCGCCGATGTCCATCGGGACGACGACGTCGCGGCGCCCAAGCTGCGGCGGCTCGTAGAAAACTTCCTCGGAAAAGGCCTTCCCCCGCGGGAGCGCGCCGAAGGTTTCCCGTATCTTCGCCAACGTCTCCCCGGCGTCGACGTCGCCCGCGACCACTACTATCGCGCGCTCCGGGACGTAAAACCGCTCGTAGTAATCGACCAGCTCGTCGCGCGTAATCCCCACGAAGAGGTCCTCGAAGCCGATGATGGGGTAACGCGCCGGGTGCTCGCGGAACATCGCATAGTAAAACGCCTTCTGTAGGACGCGGTTGGGCTCGTCGAGGCCCATGCGGATCTCGTTTATTATAATCTCGCGCTGGTTCTCGACCTGCTCCGACGGTAACACGGTATGGAAGACGCGCTCCTCGAGGTGCTCGAGCGCCCGGCCCGTCTTGTCGGCACGGACGGCTATGTGGTAACAGACGTGGTCCTTCCAGGTATACGCGTTGTAGGCACCGCCCAACTCGGACACCGCGGCCTCGAGCTCGGCCTTGGAATGCTCGTCGGTCTGTTCGCCGAGCAAGTGCTCGAGGAAGTGCGACATGCCCGCGCCCAAGTACTTCCCCTCGTATATGGAACCCGCTCTAACGTATACGCGCACCGCGGCCACGGGATTGGCGTGGTCCTCGGCGACGATGGCTATCAGGCCGTTGTCCAAAACCTCGCGGACGGCCTCACCGCCCAAAGCCGAAGCGGCCGCGAGCGCCGCGGCCAAAACGCAAATTATCCTCGATTTCATTTAGTTACCTCAATATTTCTTGCGGACCGTTACCGGTATCTCCAATTCGCCGAAGAAGGTGTCCAGGTAAACGGTCGCCTGGAGAGTGTACGTTACGCCGCCCTTATTCATTATATGGTTTAAGACGCCCTTGCCCAGGTTCTTAAGCAGCGTCTTCATGGTGAACGCTATTACCCTGGTCTCGCCCGGCGGAATCTTTTCCTGGCGCCGATGCCACCCCTCGGCGACGGCGTTCTTGTCGCTCCACAGCTTGTAGGAAAAGCGGTCGACGATGACTTCGACGTCGTTGGGATTGTAGACCGAAAGCTCGAGCAGCAGGTCGACGTCGGAGAGCGATACGCTTTTGACCTCGACGTCGACCAGGTCGAACTCGCAATCCTTGAGCGCTTTGCGTTTGGCGACGGTCCCGCAGCCGGCAAACGCCAGCGCCAACGCGACGGCCGCCGGCCATCGGCATCGTAAAAACGCGGTTCGCAGCATCTCTATCGTCACGCCTCGAGACCGCCGCGCGGCCTCGAGCCTACGGACACGTACCCGCCTTGCCTACTTCTTCGAGCCCTTGCTCTTGTCGAACGCTTCGATGAAAGGCCGGAAGAGGTCGATGGGAACCGGGAACAGCGTCGTCGAGTTGTTCTCCGCGGCGACTTCTTTCAAAGTCTGCAAGAATCGCAGCTGCAGCGCGACCGGCGCTTTCTGGATGATGGTCGCAGCTTCGGTAAGCCTCTCGGCCGCCTGGAACTCGCCCTCGGCGTTGATGACTTTGGCGCGGCGCTCGCGTTCCGCTTCCGCCTGCCTCGCCATCGCGCGCTGCATCTCGATAGGCAGGTCGACGTGTTTTACCTCGACCATGGAGACCTTGATGCCCCAGGGGTCGGTGGCCTGGTCCAGAATGAGCTGCAGGCTCTTGTTTATCTTCTCGCGGTGGATCAGGATATCGTCCAGCTCGGACTGGCCCAGGATGGACCGCAGCGTCGTCTGCGCCAGCTGGCTGGTCGCGAAGTAGTAATCCTCGACTTCGACGACGGCGTTGTTCGGGTCCATTACGCGGAAATAGACGACGGCGTTGACCTTGAGCGAGACGTTATCCTTGGTGATGACGTCCTGCGGCGGCACGTCGTGGGCTATGGTCCGGAGGTCGACCCGCACCATCCGGTCCACGATAGGAATGAGGATGATGAGGCCGGGCCCCTTGGCGCCGATCAGCCGGCCCAAGCGGAAGATGACGCCGCGTTCGTATTCGCGCAGAATCCGTATCGCGCTGGCGATGATGAAGATCAAGATTATGGCCGCGATTATAATGGGCGTGCCGACACAACCTAAGATTTCCATATTCGAACCTCCCGTTTGGGGTGGGGGGGGGCGATATTTGAGAGTGGATTATAATACAAAACCGACGCCGTGGTAAAGGTAAATAGCGCTAAAAGCTGAAAGCCGGGCCGAGGAGGACGAAGGGCGCCACGCCCGGGCCGTACGACGGCTCGTGCTTCTCGGCGAAGAAGCCGGGCCACAGCACGCTGCCCTCGGCGTGCAAACCGAAATGGGGCGTCACGAACCAATCGCACGTGGCGCCCGCGACCAGCTCCGACGAGAAGGCAGGCCGCCGCTCGTCGCGGTCAACGTTGAACCGGCCGCGGTAGGCGGCGAAGACGTCTAACGTTAACGGCACGCCGTCGGGGGATAATACGCCTCCCGTCCGGACGCCTACGCCGATTACCTTGTACGTTTGCGCGCCTTCCCCCGGGAGCCAAAAACCCGCCGTCGGCGCTACGTAGGGCATGGCCGGTGCCGGGTGGAAATAATAACGCGCCCGGAATTCGGCGCCCGCTTCGTATTTGTCGCCGTCCTCGTACCGGCGGTAACGCACTTCCGCCGTCAGGCCGAACGCGTCGCGCTCGTACGCGTACGCCAACGCCGCGGCCGGGCCGGCTCGCGAGCTGACGCGTAGGGCGTCGTACGCGTAATATTGAAAGACGCCCCCGGCCACCGCGAGCTTCGCGGGCGCCGCGGGAGCAGCCGCCGCCCCATAAAAAAACGCGGCCGCGACGAGCAAGCCGTACGGTCGTCGAAACACCGCGCCGTTCAACCTCCTACTAACCTTTGGCCCCGGACGGCGTGTCGCCGGTCGTCACCGCCGCGGCCGGCCCCACGTCCGCCAACCTCACCTTGACCGCCGCCCCCGAGTCGAGCCTGACTACTACCGCCCCCGTAAGCGCCAGGACGGCCTTGACCTCGCCTTCCCCCTGCGGCGTCGATACCCTCTTCCCTACGCCGGGGAAGGCTTCCTTTACGCTGCGGTAAAATTCGTTCTCGTACGCCAGGCAGCACATAAGCCGGCCGCAGTAGCCGGATATCTTCGACGGGCTGAGCGTGAGGTTCTGCTCCTTGGCCATCTTCATCGTGACCGGGTCGAACTTCTCAAGGAAGCCGGTGCAGCACAGCGGCCTGCCGCAAACCCCCAACCCTCCCAGTTGCTTCGCCTTGTCGCGCACGCCTATTTGGCGCATCTCGATGCGGGTGCGGAACTTCTTGGCCAGCTCGCGGACCAGCGCCCGGAAATCCACGCGCTTGTCGGCCGAAAAAAAGAATATTATTTTCGCGCCGTCGAAAGTCATCTTGACGGACGCCAACTTCATCTCGAGGCCGAGCTCGTTCGCGAGCTCCCGACACGCGTCCGCCGCGGTATCCTCCGTCTCCTGTTTGGTGGCGAGCCACTCCAGGTCGTTGGGCGTCGCTTTACGCAGCACGGTGGCCTGGGGCGCCTCGAAAACGCGCCGGGGGCATCCGCGGGCGGGAGCCGTCACCTCGCAGCAATCGAGGCCGTCTTCGGTCTCGACGATAACCACGTCGCCGACCTCGACCGGAATACCGCCCGCCGGCACGTGGAATTCGCGGCTCTCGTTAAAATACTTTACCCTTATGACTTCGACTTTCATCGCCAAATGCGGCTACTACTTGCGCGGCGAGCCGCGCCGCCCCCGCTCGGGCGGCTTGACGCGAACTTGCCCACCCGCCTCGCTGAGAAGGGCGAAGTCCAGGAACTCCGCCACGTCGCTATCGGCCGAAACCACCGGCTCGGCACCCTCGATGTATAGGGGAATCAAACGGAATCCCAGTATGCCGCGCGAACGCGAAACCTCCACGGCCAACAGCGTGGAATAGCGTCGCTCGGCGTACCGCGAATCGAATAGGAAATTGCCCAGGCTATACGCAATCACGGCCCCCTCGTACGACTCGACGCCCTGTATGACGTGGGGGTGGTGACCCACTATAACGTCGGCGCCGGCGTCGACTAACTTATGGGCGAGCCTCTTCTGCTCCGAGGAGGGATAGGCCATGGACTCGCCCCCCCAGTGGAGCGATACCACTACCAGGTTGGCCTCTCTCTTGGCGCGGCCTATAGCGCTCACGATAATACCCTCGTCCAGCGGCGCGGTTCCGGCTTTGGCAGCGCCGGCGTAGTACTCCCGCGGCTCCACGCCGTTGAAGGCCAAGAACCGCACGACGTACCCGTCGACGTCAATATCGGCGGGCTCGAGCGCCGCGGCGAGGTTAGGCCCGGCGCCGGTGTGCTTTATCCCCTCCTGCTCGAGGTAATATATGGTGTCCGACAGGCCCTGCTCGCCGTAGTCCATAATGTGATTGTTGGCTAGCGACAACACGTCGAAGCCGGCTTCGGTCAAAATAAATGCGTAGTCGGGATTGCCCTTCAGATATATCGAGCCGCCGAGGGGCCCCTTCGTCGGTATGCGCTTGGCGCGTTTGGTGAGGGGCGACTCGAGGTTCCCGAACGCTATCCGGGCGCGGCCTATAAGAGGCGCCACGTGCCGGAGCGGGCTCTCGGACCGGCCGGTATAGAGGTCTACGTTGACCCCCCGCGCCAGACTCATGTCGCCGACCGCGACCAACTCGAATACGTCCTCGTCGCCCCGCATCCTCGCGGCGAGGTCGTCCAACGCCGGCAGGCCGCCGATGGCGCGCTTGTGCTGCTCGACCAGGTCGACCCACGGCCCGTCGGGGCTCGCTGCCAAGTAGCGCTCGTACGAGTCGCGGGCGGCGCCGTATTCGCCCAAAGCCTCGTACGCCAAGCCCAACCCGGCGTATCCGGCCGCGTAATCGCCCTCCAGCTCTACCGCCCTCTTGAAGCTATCCGCGGCGACGCGCGGCTTGTGGAGATAGAACAACTGGACTACGCCGAGGTTATAGTACGCCCGGGCGAAATCGGGCTCGGCTTCCGCCGCGCGCCTGAACCGGTCGGAGGCCGCGGCGGCGTCGCCGTTGACCGCCAGCTCCAAAATGCCGAGGTTGAAATGGGCGAGCTCGTTGCCCGGGTCGAGCGCGACGGCGTATTCCAATAAGGCCATAGCCTCGAAGACCTTGTTCTCGGCCGCGAGCGCCCGGGCCTCGTCCGTCGAGCGCCGCGAACGCCAAGCGACGATCTGGGGCGGCAGCACAACCGTCGAGACCACGAGCGCCCCTATCAGCGCCGCCACCAGAAGTAAGGTGTATATCCCAACTTTTATGTTGCGCATCCTCTTGTCGAGAGCGCGCCGAACCGTCCGATTGACCATCACGAACCCTCACTTCTCCAGAAAGTGAATCTCTCCACCGTCGTCTGATTCTTGATTACGGCCACGCCGGCCGAAAAGTCCCGCGTGCCGGCCCAACGGACCGCCACGCCGTAACGGCCGGGCAACAACGCCAACGGCCTATCGCTCTTCCCTGTGACGATCGGCACACGCGCCGACGCCGGCCCGTAAACCCATACTTCCGCCTCGAGCGGCTCGCCGCGCTGGTCCACGACCTCCACGCGGAGATAACCCACCGGCTCGATCAACGTCCGTTCTTCGTAGTCGCCCCCCTCCAGCGACACGCCGCGCAGCCAACGTTCCCTCCCCTGGACCGCGACCCGCACGTCGTACGCACCGGCCAAGACGGCGAGGCCCTCGAAGGTCTCTCCCTCCATAACCAACGGCCCTTCCGCCCGGCCCGCGGGGTATATCGCTACGGCCCCCTCCAGCCGGTCGCCGCGGCTCGAGCGCACCTCGACGGCGAGAGTACCCATCGGCAGTTTGAAAGTCTCCTCGCCGCCCGCGAGCTCCACGCCGCGCCGCCAATACTCCTGGCCGAAATATTCGACCAGGACGTCGTACTCGCCCGGCTCGAGCTCGTACTCCTCGCCGGCCAGGCCCTCCCACAGCGGCTCGTCGTGTTCGCCCGCGCGGTAGACGGCTACGCCGGCGGGCAAGAGCCTATCCTCCGGCCCCACCACGGCGAACGAACCGGCCGCTAACTCCTCGGCGGTGGTACCCGCTTCGGCCTCGGCCTCTTTCTTGTCGCCGGCGCAACCCGCCAAAGCCAGCGCCGACGTAATAACGAATAGAAGCGCCTTTTTCACTTCGCCTACCTATTAAAGTTTAAACGCCCGGCGGTAGGAACGGCGTCAGCAGCCTTACGCCTAAATAAATGAACCCCGCCAAAGTAACCAGCACGATAACATAAAACGCTATGGCCTTCTTGAGCGAAAACCCGTGCACCGCCGACACGCCCCATCCGTAGAGCGAAAGGCGCAAGACGAACGCGAGAATACCGCCCACGGCCGGGATAATCTCGGCCACCGCAGCGGCCTGAGCGTAGGCCGCGGCCCGGGCAGTACCGCGTACGGCCGCGCGACCCCCCAAGCCCCGCGCCAGCAGGTGGAGGAACGCCACCGTCACTACGAACGACAGGATATAGGTGGCCGGGGCCAGCACCAACGACATAGCCACGACCAGCGCCGCGCCGGAAGGCCCGACGATCGCGCTCGCGGCCTCGCCTATTCCCCATAAACTCCCCACCAGGCCGATAGCCAAGCATATGGCCGCGAAGATCAACGGCTTGAATAGGCCGCCGTCGGGCGCGAGGCCGGCGAAGAACGCGCGCGGCGCGAAGATGACGTCTCGCCAGGTGGTGAAAAATGCGCGCGCGTACGACATCCCGCGGCGGTTTTCCCAAGACACTTCCCGGCGCAAACCGTTCTTGGCCGAGAACGCCTCCACGCACTCCCGGCAGACGAGCTGGCCCGAGACCTCGGCGCCGCGGCTGACGCACTGCGCGCACATATACCGGCCGCAACGGGGACAAGCCGCTATGGCCGGCCGACCGGCGTGTCGGGGGCAAACGCCGTAGGTTTTTCGCTCGTCAGCCAGCACAGCGTAAGAATATATCAATAAAGAGGAATAGAGTCAATATAGCGACCGTCCGACGCGAAGGCGGCCTCGCCGAGGCCGCCCGCGCCTTAGGGAAAATCGGAGCCCCGGTCTTAATCCGGCGGCGTTGCCGCCGCGACCTCCATAAATTCCAGAGGTACTTCTTGCATCTTCAAAGATAACACTTTCGAGATACCGCGCCGTTCCATCGTAACGCCGTAAATGGCGTCGGATTCCTCCATCGTACGGCGGGCGTGAGTGATGACCAGGAATTGGACGGCGTCGCGGTACTGCGCCAATATTTTCAGGAACCGGCCGATATTGTTTTCGTCGAGCGGCGCGTCGACCTCGTCGAGGATGGCGAACGGCGCGGGCCGCGCGTTGAAGAGGGCGAATATCAGCGCGATGGCCGCGAGCGCTTTCTCGCCTCCCGACAGCAGCGAGAGGTGTTCCATCTTCTTGCCCGGCGGCTGGGCGTAGACGTATATGCCGGCGTCGAGAGGGTCCACGCCCGCTTGCAGCTTAAGGTCGGCCTGGCCGCCGCCGAAGGCCTCGCGGAAAATCCGTTGGAACTCCTCGCGGACGAGCTCGAAGGTGGCGACGAACTTCTCGCGGCTGTGGGCGTCGATCCTCGCTATGCCCTCGTCGAGGTCGGCGCGGGCGCGCGCGAGGTCGGCCCGCTGTTCCTCGAGCTCGGCCAGCGTCGCGGCCAGCTCGTCGTACTCGCGCGCCGCGAGGAAGTTGATTTCACCCATCTTGCCGAGCCGTTTGGCCAGCTCTTCCCTCTCCACCTCCGCCGCCGAGACGTCGCCCTCAAGCTCGTACTCGTCCGCTGCCAGCGCGCTAAGCCGGACGGTGTGCTTGGCCGCGACCGCCTCCTCGAGCGCGCTCAACTCGCCCACCAGCGAGGCGACCTCGATTTCCCGCTCCTTCACCGCGTCCGCCACTTCCACCGCCGCGGCCTCCCCGGTAGCCCGCGCCTCCTCCCCCTCCCGCCGCCGGCCTACGAGTTCCGTCCGGATTAGACGGGCCTCTTCGACGGCGCGCTCCACGTTGCCGAAAGCGGCCGCGCGTTCCGCTATCTCGGCGCCGCACTCTTCTACCTCCGCGGCAAGCTCGGCCGCCTCCGCGGCCTTCCCCTCGGACGCCGCGGCCAGCCCCTCCAGCCTGGCCCCGCCCTCCTCCTTCAACTGCTCGAGGCGTCCGCGCTCGCTCGCCAGCCCGCGCGATTTCTCGCTTAGCGTGGCGACTTCCTCGCGCGCCGCCGCCGCCGCCTTTTCGTTCTCGACGACGCCGCCGCGGACGGCCCGCAGCTGTCCCTCCGTCTTCTCTACCGCCTCGCCGGCCTCCTCGCAGGCGCGGACGGTGGCGTCGAGCTGGCCGCCCAGGCGCTCCTCGTCGCCGAAGGCCTCCGCGAGGCGAGCTTCGACCTGCCCTATTTCCGTAACCAGTACGCCGCGGCTCTCCTCCAGTACGCGGCCCTCGTCGCGCGCGCGCGCCAACGCGCCCTCCATGTTTCCGCGCGCCGCGTCCAATCGAGCCAGGCGCGCCGCGTTCTCCTGCTTGCGGCGGACGAGCTCTTCGCGCGCCGCCCCCAAACGCGCCGCCTCGCGGCGGGCCGCTTCCAGCCTCGAGTCGAGGTCGGCGACGGCCGCGGCAAGCCTCTCGATTTCGGCACGGCGACCCAATATGGTCGCGCCGACCTCCTCAGGCGCGCCGGCGAGCAACGTCGCGCGGCCGTCCCACCAATCGCCGGCGACGGTTACCGCCGGCGTCCCGGGCGAAACTTCGGACACCGCCTCGAGCGCCGCCAGGTCGTCGACTACGACGACGCCGGCCAAAAGTCCTTTTACCGCGCCGGCGTACGGCCCTTCGGCCGCCACGAAATCCGACGCCCAGCCTTTCACTCCCTCGACTACCGGCAGGTCCGCGGTGGCGGCCCGTCCTTCACCCGGGACGACGAAGGCCGCGCGACCGGCGCCCGAATCTTTAAGGCGACAGCCGTAGGTCGCGGCGGTGGCCAGGTCTTCGGCCATGACCGCCGCTGCGGCGTAGCCCAGCGCCCGCTCGACCGCGGCCTCGTACCCCTCCCGCACCGCAACGACGTCCGCCAGAACGCCGGCTATTCCGGTAGGAGCGCCTCCCTCCAAAAGCGCCGCAACGCCCCCGCCGAAGGACTCGAACCCTCGCGCGAGTTCCTCCAGCGACTGGAGGCGCGACTGAGCTTTCTCGCGCTCGCTGCCGAGCTCCGCCGCCGCCGCTTCGGCCGCGGCGTGCTCGCCCGTCAGCCGCTCCTCGGAATTCGCCAATTCATGGGCCGCGTCCCGGCACTCGGTCCATTCCTTCCCGAGCGATTCCAATTCGGCCGAAATACTATTCAACGACACGTAATTCTCGTCGAAGAGCGACCCCTGGCGGCCGGCTTCGTCGCGAAGGCGGCGGAGCTCCTGGGTCAGGCTCTTGCGCGCGGCGGCGGCCGTAGCGTGCAGGTTGGCGAGCTGGGTTCGGTCGTGTAGCCGCGCCAACTGCTCGCCGCGCGCCGCTTCCAACGCGCCCGAGAGCTCGGCCTCCCGCGACCGGGCGGTCGCGAGCTCCTGTGCGCCGCGCGCTTTGCGCTCTTCGCCGTCGGCTATTTGCCGTTGAGCGCGCTCGAGCTCGGCGGCCAGCTGCTCGCCCTCCTGGTCCGCGCCGCGGAGTTTCGCGGCGAGTTGGTCCCGCTCCTCGGCGAGGCGCTCTACTTCTTGGCCCACGCCGCGGCGCCTCTCCTCGGCGAGTTGCTTCGCCGCCTCGGCCTCGTTTAACCCCCGCTGGCGCTCGAGAAGGTCTTTTTCCTTGCGCTCCAGCTCGAGCTCGCCGGTGGCGACTTCGGCGTCGAGGCGGGAGACCTCAGCCGCGGCGGCGGCCGCTCGGCCCTTGGCCTCGCGATTGGCCGCGGCGCACTCGTCGCGGCCTGCCAGGGCGGTGCGCTTTTCCTCCGCTTTGGCGACGTAATCACGTTTGGAGAAGGCGACGTCGAGCTCGCGGAGCCGGTCCACCAAGCCCTGGTACCGCCGCGCGGCGCCAGCTTGACGTTTCAACGACCGCGACCGCCGCTTGTACTCGGCGTACAAGTCGTCGACGCGCTCCATATTGGCTTCGACGTCTTCCAGCTTCCGCATCGCTTCGGCGCGCTTGACCCGGTACCCCCGAATACCGGCGGCCTCCTCGAAAAACGCCCGTCGCTCGTCGGCCTTCGCCTTTACGATCGACTCCACCATCCCTTGCTCGACGACGGCGTACGAGGCCTTTCCCAGGCCCGTGTCGGCGAACATGTCGCGCACGTCCTTCAAACGAACGGGCTGTTTGTTGACGAAATAATGCGACTCGCCGGAACGGTACATACGGCGCGTTACGACCAGCTCGTCGCCGTCGACCGGAAGGTACCCGCTCACGTCGGCGAAGGTGATCGAGACCTCGGCCATGGAGAGGGGCGGCGTATCGGCGGTGCCGTTGAAGATCAAGTCCTCCATGACGTCGCCGCGCAACGCCTTGGCCGATTGCTCGCCCAGCGCCCACCGGAAGGCGTCGGCGACGTTGGATTTACCGCAGCCGTTCGGCCCCACGACGGCGCTGACGCCCAGGCCGAACTCGACGCGGGTCCGGTGGGGGAAAGATTTAAAGCCGAAAATATCTATTGTGCGTAACCGCATATTAAGGCCTTCCCTATCTCCACTACCATTCTAACAATATGGGCGTATTTTGGCAAGGAAAAAACGCAATATGCTGTGGTATAGAAAATTATTACCCCAAGATATGGTGCTTCGGGTATATACATTAGGCAGATAGCGGACAGCGCACTATAAGTTTCGAGCGGCCGTCGGCTTCCGGAAGTTCGGTCGCCTATTGACGGAACCGCGGATTCGGTTTATAATTTCGGCGTACGAGTCGCCCGTTTTTAAGAGCGTATAGAAGGGGTTAAATTATGGAAACAAAGGCCGCCGTTATTTTAGCGATTTTTACGTGGGCCGCCGTAACGGCCGACGGCGCGGACTTACGGAACGAGCCGGGCCCGACAAACGCCTACGTCGAACCCAATGAAAACACCGAACAAGAATTGAAGTGGGACAACGGCACGTTGGGTTACGTGTTGGCCCAATTCGTCGCCGGCGCCTGGATCGGCAACGACTTCGACTGTTCGACGCTCGCCGCGAATAACATAAAGCTCATACGGGTGCGCTCGAGCGGTGTGTGGCCCAACGGCCGGTGGGACGGCTTTAACGTCGGCGTATACGACTTTCGGGGCGGCGTTCCGGGGGCGCGGATTTGGGGCCCGAGATTCGTCAAAGGGAGCGGCCGCGGGTACCCGTGGTGCGACTTCGGCGTGAACTGGACGTTACCCAAGGGCGTACGCAAGTTCGTCGCCGCTATGGGGCAGTGCTACAATTATCCCAACGTCGACCCGTACTGTCTGGACACCGGGCCGCCGCGGCGGCGGGGATGGACATATTATTTGGGCACCTGGCAAAAGTTCGAGTCTGAATCCAATTTGATGCTCCGCGTCGTAATGCAGGGCGACATCGGCGTGGAGCCGACCAGCATCGGGCGCGTTAAGGCGCTTTACTATTAACGGGTAAAATCTAATACTCAAAGGGGGTATCGCGGTGACACCTATCCGAGCAATCTTCGCCGCGCTATTACTCTTCAACGGCGCCGGATACGCGGCGGACTTCGTCGCGCACCCGGCAAAGTCATCGCCGGACGGCCCGCTATCAAACGACAGGGGATACGAGCTGAAGTGGGATACCGGCGTGCCGCGCTGGTTTATCTGTTGGTATACCGGCGCCGGCTCGTGGGCCTTCAACGACTTCGACGTTTCCACCCTTAAAAGCTCGCACGTTATCTTGACCCGTTTGGGCGTCTACTCCCAATCGGCCTGGCCCAACCGCAGCTGGGACGGCTTCCGCATCTCCCTCTACGCCTTCCGTCGCGTCCCCGGCGCCAAAATATAGCCCGAGAGCGGCAAAACCAAGTACGTAAAACCTTCGGGCCCCAAGGGTTGGCAGTGGTTTAACGTAAATTGGGTCCTGCCCAAGCGGCACTACTCGTTCATGGCGGGGATGGAGCAGCGCTACAACTACCCGAATTGCGACCCGTTCAGCGTCGACGACAACCCGACTTTCCGCGGCCACAGCTGGTGGTTTTACGGCGGCACGTGGGGCTTCTGGATAGAACCCTCCTTTGCACCATATTTTAATAATATGATCCGAGTGTACGTCGAGACGGGTCACAAGTTCCCGGGGGTACAATCCACGAGCATTGGGCGGGTCAAAGCCTTATACTACTGAGCAACGCGCCACGCACAGCTACAAAAAGCCGGCCCCATAAGGCCGGCTTTCTCGCTTCGCCGCCAAACACGAATCAATCTTTGGCGCTTTTCTCCGCCGCCAGCGCGACGCCCGCCGGCGCGGCCATCGCCGCCGGGTCGACGATCACTTCGATTAACGACGGGCGGCTTTTTTCTTTCAGAGCTTTTTTTACCGCGGGCGCGAAATCGTCCGGCTCGTCGACGCGTACGCCGAGGCCGCCGGCCGACGCGGCGTATTCGGCGAAGTCGGGGTTGGGGAACTCGACGCCGTAGCGCGGGAAGCCCGCGATGGTCTGCTCCTTCACGATGTTCTTCAATCGACGGTCGTTGAAGAGTATTACCTTTATGGGGAGCTTTTCGCGGACGGCCGTCGTGAAGTCGGCCATGAGCATGCCGAAGCCGCCGTCGCCGGTAACGCAGAACGTCGGCCTCGAGCGCTCGTGGAGCGAGGCCGCCAACGCCGCCGGGAGTGCGAAGGCCATACTGGCCATGTTGGCGGAGAGGTACGTCCGCTGGCCGTCGGCGACGAACATCTTGTAAAACCAATAGGTGTGGTCGCCCACGTCGACGGTTACGACGGCGTCCTTGGGAATGAGCTCGTTCAGCCAGCTCACGACGAAGCCGGGGTGCAACGGCCTCGTCTTCTCGGCGCGCAGCGCGGCGACGTTGCGCAAGTGCTCGTCGCGGTACCCGCGGACGGTTTTTTTGTAATCCTCGTCCATATCCTTCGCCGGCACGAGGTCCAGGAGCCGCGGCAGCGCCTCCCGCACGTCACCCACGGCGCCCGCCTCGACCTCGAAGGTCTTGCCGATGCGGGCGGCGTTCCAATCCACCTGGACCGCGGGGACGTCAGGGACGAGGTTCCGCTGCCGGAATCCCGAGCCGAGGATTATGAGCAGGTCCGACGCCTGCGCCGCCCGGGCCGCGGACGGCGCGCCGATACTGCCCATTACGCCCACCGCCAGCTCGTGGGTTTCGGGCACGACGCCTTTGGCGCGGGAGGTGGTAGCGACGAAAGCGCCGACGCGCTCGGCGAGGGCGACGACGTCGGCCCCGGCGAAGCGGGCCCCCCAGCCGGCGAAGACCAGCGGCCTTTGGGCGCGGGCGATAACGTCCGCCACCGCACGCAGCGATTCCTCCGTCGGCGCGACGCGGCCGCGGAAGACGTGGCGGTCGCCGGTCAATACGCCGCCCGCCGCGGGCGCGGCCAGCACGTCGGTGGGGAGGCTCAGCGCGGCCACACCATGTTCGGCGTAGGCCTTCTTCACGGCCGTGTTAACTACGTTGGCGGCCCGCGCCGGCGCCGAGACCGTCTCCGCGTATACTGTGAAAGGACGATAGAGCGCGAGCTGGTCGACCTCCTGAAACGCTTCGCTGCCCAACCTGATCTCGGTTACCTGCCCCAACAGCGCGAGCACCGGCGAGCGGTCGGTCGCGGCGTCCAAGAGGCCCGTTATCAAGTTGGTCGTCCCCGGGCCCGCGATCGAAAGGCACACCCCTATCTCGTTGAAGATCTTATAGCGGGCGGAGGCCATAAAGGCCGCGGCCTCCTCGTGGCGCACCAACACGAAATCCACGTTCTTGGAACGGCGCATGGCATCCACCAGCGGCAGGTTGGAGTCGCCCGGTATGCCGTAGACGTAGCGCACGCCGTAGGCGGCGAGCTGGGCCACGATCTGGTCGGCGACGGTTCCCGGGAACTCGCCCTCGGCGACCTCGCGCTCCCCGGCTCCCTCGATAAGGTCGAAGGCGGACTTGGGCGCGCCGCACACCGGACAGGTCCAATTGTCCGGCAATTCCGCGAAGGGGACTTTCTCACGCGCCTCGTCGTAAATGTAACCGCAAACGCTGCACTTCCACTTAGCCATCGGCGTCGTCTCCTTTCACGTAACCGCCGGCTGCCAGCATGCTTTTGATTTCGTTTATCCTCTTGGTGACGAGGATACCGCGCGGGCAAACCCTCGTACATTCGAAGAAGTTTTCGCAAGCGTTAGCGCCGTCGGGCGCGGCCAACAACCGAAGCCGGGTCTCGCCGTCGACGTCGCGGGAATCGTTAATAAAACGGTGCCCCTGCACTACCGCCGCCGGCCCTGTGTAGGGCGTCCCCCGCCGCACTACCGGGCACGCCGCCACGCACGACGCGCATAGTATACACTTGGTTCCGTCCATAAAAGCCTCGAGCTCGGTGGGTGGCTGGAGGAACTCCCGTTCCGGGATGGCCTCGCCGGCCTCGAGCCAAGGCCTCACCCGCCGCACGGCCGCGAAAAAAGGCTCCAGGTCGACGACGAGGTCCTTAATCACCGGGAACGTCGCTAACGCGCCGACGACGATAGGCGCCTCCAGGTCGCGAATAAGCTTTTTACAGGCCAGGCCCACGGTCCCGTTAATGACCACCGCGTCCGAGCCGCAAACGCCGTGGGCGCACGAGCGGCGATACGCCAGCGTTCCGTCCAAATGCCACTTTATGTAGTTGAGGCCGTCGAGGACGCGGTCGCGGTCACCGGCCCGCACTTCGTACGAGACCTCGCGGGGCTCGGCGTCCGCCGCCGGGTCGAACCTCACAACCTTGAATTCAACTGTCTCGGTCATTCTAATACGTCCGCGGCTTGGGCTCGAAGCGCGTTACCGTCACGGGTTTCGACTTGAACTCGAGCCGTCCTTCTTTATAGTAACAGAGGCTATGGTTGAGCCACCGGCCGTCGTCGCGTTCCGGATAATCCTCGCGGCTGTGGGCGCCGCGGCTCTCGGTCCGGCGAGCGGCCGCCTCGGCGGTAACCCGGGCCAGCGCGAGCAAGTTGCCGAGCTCCAGCGCTTCCGTTAACTCCGTGTTGAAAGTACCGCTTCCGTCGCTCACGCGTACCTGCTCGTACCTCGCGCGCAGCTCCTCCACCTTCGTCGCGGCGCGGGCCGTGCTCTCCGCCGTTCGGAAGACGGATACCCCCTCGTCCATCGCGGCCTGCATCTCGTCCCTTACCGCCGCCACCGACTCGCCGCCGCCTTGACGCCGAAGCCGGCCTATCGCCTCCCGCGTCGGTTCCGCGGCCTCGGGCGCTATCTCCGGCCGGCCGTTCTCTCGCGCGAACGCGGCCATGGCCCGCCCGGCCCGACGGCCGAAGACCAATATATCCAACAACGAATTCGTCCCGAGGCGATTGGCGCCGTGGACCGAGACGCACGCGACCTCGCCGGCGGCGTATAACCCGGGTGCGACCGTCCCACTCTCGTCGGGCGTCACGTCGCCGTTTACCGTAGTCGGTACGCCGCCCATGGCGTAGTGGGCCGTGGGCGCGACCGGTATCATTTCTTCCTTGGGTTCCACGCCGAGGTAGACGCGGGCGAAGTCCGTTATCTCCGGGATCTTCTCATCCAAGACTTCGGCGTCCAAATGGGTGAGGTCCAAGCCTACGTAATCGGCGCCGCCGAGGCCGCGGCCCCCCTTGATTTCCTGGTAGACGGCGCGCGACACCATATCGCGGGGGGCGAGGTCGAGCAGGCGGGGCGCGTATTTCTCCATGAAGCGCTCGCCGCCGTCGTTGCGGAGGATGCCGCCTTCGCCGCGCGCCGCCTCCGAGACGAGTATGCCGAGGCCGAGCAAGCCGGTGGGATGGAATTGGTAGAACTCCATGTCTTGCAGCGGCAGGCCCGCCCGCAGGGCCAGCGCCGCGCCGTCGCCCGTGCTGGCGTGCGCGTTTGACGTAACGCGGAATATTCGACCCCAACCCCCGGTGGCCAACGCCACAGCCTTGGCGCGGAACACGTGGAGGTCGCCGCCCCGTTGGCCGAGCGCGACGACGCCCGCGGCGCGCTCGCCGTCGAACAGGAGGTCGGTTACGAAAACCTCATCGAAGAATTCCACGCCGGCCTTCAGACACTGCTGGTACAGCGTGTGGAGTATCATGGCGCCGGTCCGGTCCGCGGCGTAGCACGCCCGGCGCACCGGCGCCTCGCCGAAGTTGCGCGTGTGGCCGCCGAAAGGCCGCTGGTCTATTTTGCCGTCGTCGGTGCGGTTGAAGGGGACGCCCATGTGCTCGAGGTCGAAGACAACGCCCGGCGCCTCGTCGCACATTATCTCCACCGCGTCCTGGTCGGCGAGGTAGTCGCTCCCCTTGACGGTGTCGAACATGTGCCACAGCGGCTCGTCCGGTTCGCGGTTGCCGAGGGCGGCGCATATTCCGCCCTGGGCCGCGCCGGTGTGGGAGCGGACCGGGTAGAGTTTGCTAATCACCGCGGCCTTGACGTCCGCCCGGCCCAGCTCGAGCGCGGCGAAGAGGCCCGCCCCTCCGGCGCCGATGATTACGGCGTCGTATCTATGTTCTTTTGGCGCCAATTTCCTTGACTCCTAATCCGTAGGGATGTCTTGACCTACCCCTCTAAGTCTTTTTTCATTTCCTCGAACTCGGCCTTCGATATTTCTCCCTTCGCGTAGCGTTCTTTCAATATCTCCAAGCTGCTTTTCTCCGCCTTTCCCGCGGGTCCTTTCGGCATAAAGTACTTTACGGCCAGGACGATCAAGACGACTACCGTGACCGCCACCGCGAGCCAAACGAGGGGGCACCACATGCCGCCCATCATGGGCCACCCGCCCATACCCCGGCCGTCGCCGTTGCCGTGGCCGAAGGCGACGCCGGCGAGAAGCGACAGCGCCGCGCCCGCCGAAATTAATTTCCCCATTTCTGCTTCCACCTCCTGGTAAGTGTGTGTTGTTTACTCGCCGGCCCCTCGCGGTTTCCGTTCGGGCGGCGCGCCCTTACCGGTTCCTACGTTTTACTTGTTGCTCCCCGGGCCGTAATCGTTTATAAGGTAAAGTTCGATCTCTTCGGCGTCGACGTCGCTGATCCAGCTTCGGTCGTAGCTCCGCATCCGCTCGATCAACGGCGGCCAGTCCATCTCGGTCCGGGACTTGGCCAGGGGGCGCCGTAGATGGTGGCATCTGCCACACTTTTCGGCGAAGACGAACCGCGCCGCGCGCAGCGGGTCGCGTTCGGGGGCGCCGGGCCGCATATGGGGCACTTTAAGATGTTCGGCCACGGCCTCCTCTTCTTTGACCGCTTCTTGGGGTAACCTCCCCAGGAGGTCCATCGTGGCGCCGAAATTTATGACCAAAAACCCGAGGCCGAAGACCACCATACCCAACGGCGGCCCGAACTTCATCAGGCCACGGAAAGGCCGGACGACGGCCCATTTGAGGAACAGAAACGCCACGACGGCGAACCCCGCGGCGCCGTGCCACGCCACCCGGGCCGAGACCTCCTTGCCGTGCTCCGCTATCTTGAACAGCATCCCCGCGAAGAGGAAAATCATTATCGCGAGGAAGACGTACCCGGCGACGCGGTGAACCCATAGCAGCGCGGCCCCGCCCTTCCCGGCGGCGGCCCCGCTCAACCGGGCGAGCATGGCCAGGACGGCCGTCAACGCCGCGGCCAAAGCGACGTACGCTAAAACGATCGATATTAATACCATGTTCAACCTCTCGCCGAAAAGCCGGCACAGGCCTTCGTAGATAGACCATACTTATTGCCCGCCGCCAGCGGTGACATACTCCGATTCTATACCTAACGTTCAATTTTAGCTTGCTTTTTTATACTATTATATACTACCCTATATACAAGGTAATATTTAAACGTTTTCGTTCATAAGTCAATAACTAAGGAGGATGGCAATGCGGAAATTATTAGTTTGTTTGGGGGTAGTTGCCGCAGTCGCGGCGCTATTCGTCGCGTGCAAGAAGAAAGAGGAAGCGCCGACGGCGGAGACTGCCATGACCGCCGAGACGGCCGAAGTCGCGGTGGAAGGTAACGTCGAGAACGGCCTGGCGCTGTT
>SDBS01000898.1_pt1 | contig 29852 bp, 37 predicted proteins | sample 2277091 | NCBI WGS metagenome assembly SDBS01 (sample SAMN10404972, study PRJNA504765) | marine sediment metagenome | isolation source: marine sediment core GS10_PC15, 163 cmbsf | place: Arctic Ocean: Southern Knipovich Ridge | collected 2010 | reverse complement strand
GGATTAATAAAATTGATAAAGTTTCTGAGCTTCCAGGAATAGTAGAAAAAGTCTTGGACGAGCTCAATGCGCAACTCGTGGCCGAGCATATCGCCGGACAGCTCGAGCAGAGGGTATCCTTCAGGCGGGCGATGAAGAAGGCGATCGGCTCGGCGATGAGGATGGGAGCCCTGGGGATCAAGGTAAAGTGTTCGGGAAGGCTTGGCGGAGCCGAGATGTCGAGGTCGGAAGGTTATATGGACGGACGTGTTCCTCTGCATACCCTCCGCGCCGAAATCGATTACGCCAGGGCTACCGCTTTTACGACATACGGCACTGTCGGCGTTAAGATCTGGATTTACCTGGGAGAGATATTTCCCAAGGATTTCAAGCGCCAGCTGGCCGAGAACGCGATAGACGATTCCGCCAGGGACCGTCGCTGAACCAGAGAGGTTATTGAGCCATGTTGATGCCGAAACGTACAAAATACCGCAAACAGCAGCGGGGCCGGATGCGGGGCGCAGCCCACCGCGGTTCGAAGATCAGCTTCGGCGAGTACGGCTTGCAGGCCGAGGCTCCCGGCTGGATCACTAACAGGCAGATAGAAGCGGCCCGTGTCGCGATCATGCGTCACATCCAGCGAAAGGGAAAGCTGTGGATCCGCGTTTTTCCCGACAAGCCTGTTACCGTGAAACCCGCGGAGACCAGGATGGGTAAAGGCAAAGGCGCTCCCGAGTACTGGGTCGCCGTTGTAAAGCCCGGCCGCATAATGTTCGAACTTGCTGGTGTGGAAAAGAGTGAAGCAAAGAGAGCGATGGAGCTTGCCTCCGCGAAACTTCCGATCAAGGTGAAGTTCGTTCGCCGCGTAGCAACGGGAAAGGTGGCCGGCTAGACAACCGGATGGTTTAAGAGATGAAAGCTGTTGAACTGAAAGAATTGACGCTGGATGAGCTGATCGGCCGCGAAGAGGAACTGACCGAAGAGCTGACGCGCCTGCGTATTCAGCTCTCGATCAAGCGCCTTGACAATCCCCTCCAGGTGAGGATCGTCAGGCGTGACCTCGCCAGGGTGAAGACCATAATCACCGAGAAAACGGCGGCTGAAGAGGGCGCGCAGGAAGGCTGATCGCCTCCCGGAGCGCCCTGTAAAATGAGGAGTTGAAATGGAAGAAAGAAAGCCCAGAAAGAATCTTGTTGGGCGGGTCGTGAGCGACAAGATGGACAGGACAGTCACGATATCCATCGAGCGCACATTTCAGCACCCGATGTACAAGAAGATCGTCAAGAAGACGTCGAAGATCTGGGCGCACGACGCCGAGAATGAATGTCGGACCGGAGACAAGGTAAGAGTCATGTCGACGAGGCCGCTCAGCAAATTGAAACGCTGGCGTGTCGTTGAGATCATTGAGAGGGCACAATAGGAGACGACGATGATCAAGATGCAGACAAATCTGACTGTCGCCGACAACTCTGGGGCCAAGAGCATCAGATGTATCAAGGTCCTCGGTGGCTCGAGAAGGCGCTACGCATCCATCGGTGATATCATAAGCGCTTCTGTCAGGGTCGCCGTGCCGGGCGGGACGGTCAAGAAGGGCGAGGTTGTCAAGTGCGTCATAGTTCGCACCAGGAAGGAAGTCAGGCGGAAAGACGGATCTTATATCAGGTTTGACCAGAACGCCGCCGTAATAATCAACGAGCAGAAAGAGCCAGTCGGGACGAGGATCTTCGGCCCGGTGGCAAGGGAGCTAAGGGAAAAGAAGTTCATGAAGATCGTTTCCCTGGCACCTGAGGTTATCTGAATACCGGGCGGAAACTCGAAATGAAGATAAAAAAGAACGATACAGTAAGAGTGATCGCGGGGAACGCGAAGGGGTCCGAGGGGAAGATCCTCAAGGTCTTTCCTGAGAAGAATCGTGTCATCGTCGAAAAGGTCAATATGATCAAGCGGCACACGAGGCAGACGAGCCAGGCCGACCAGGGCGGGATCGTTGAGAAGGAAGCGCCGATCAGCGCCTCCAACGTGATTCTCATATGCCCGAAGTGCAACAAGCCGACAAGGACGATCCATTTGAGACTGGCTGACGGCCGCAAGGTCCGCAGCTGCAAGAAGTGCAATGAGACACTGAGCGACGAGGATAAACGTTAACCGATTTACACGGTGAGAGAGATGGCTGAAAACAAACCGAATGTCAGACGGCTGTACGAAGAAAAGGCCGTTCCCGAACTGATGAAGAAGTTCGGGTACAAGAATATCATGCAGGTTCCGCGTTTTGAGAAGATCGTGGTCAATATGGGCGTTGGAGAGGCCCAGCAGGACGCCAAGATCCTCGAAGCTGCGGTCAGGGACATGACTGCTATCACGGGGCAGGCCCCGGTCGTATCCAGGGCACGCAAGTCAATAGCGGGCTTCAAGCTCCGCGAGGGAGTCCCTGTGGGCTGCTTCGTGACTCTCAGGGGAGAGCGCATGTGGGAGTTCTTCGACAGGCTCATAAACGTGGCGGTCCCGCGAATCAGGGATTTCCGCGGGCTGAGCCAGAAGAGTTTCGACGGACGGGGTAATTACTCGTTCGGTGTGAAGGAGCAGATCATATTCCCCGAGATCGATTACGACAAGATCCTGAAGGTCCTGGGAATGGATATAACGATTGTAACAAGTGCCGGTACTGACGAAGAGGCAAGGGAACTGATAACGCTCCTGGGCATGCCTCTCCGGAAGAACTGATCCAAGGAGGCTTCGTGGCCAAGAAGTGTTTGATTGCGAAAGCTAAAAGGACGCCCAAGTTCAAGGTCCGCAGCTACAACAGGTGCAGCCGGTGCGGGCGTCCAAGAGCGTACATCAGAAAATTCGGAATGTGCCGCATATGCTTCAGGGAACTGGCGCTCGATGGCAAGATCCCCGGCGTAGTCAAGGCAAGCTGGTAGTGCCGTTGGATTGATTTAAACGAGGTGAATGAAGAGATGATGACCGATCCCATTGCTGACATGCTGACCCGGATCAGAAACGCGTACAGGTCCAACAAGGACCATGTGGACATTCCGGCGTCGAAGATCAAGGCGCAGATCGCGCGAATAATGCTGGAAGGCGGATACATTGGTAACGTCAAGTATATCGACGACGGCCTGCAGGGTTCGCTCCGCGTGTACATCAAGTACAACGAAGGCCGCAGGCCGGCCATAGAGGGTATCCGGAGGATCAGCCTGCCCAGCTGCAGAGTTTATGTTACGAGAGACAGGCTTCCCAGGGTCATGGGCGGTTACGGGACAGCCATCATCTCGACGTCGCATGGAATAATGACCGACAAGGATGCCCGCAAGAACGGCGTGGGCGGCGAAGTGCTCTGCCACATCTGGTAGTGCCGCGCATACGGAGGTTTAGAGAGTAATGTCACGAGTTGGTAAGAATCCGATAACAGTCCCGGCCGGAGTAACGGTCGATCTGAAGAACAACAATATCAAGGTCAAGGGACCGAAGGGCGAACTCGAGAGAACGCTTCACCCCGACATGATCATAGAAGTGTCGGATGCAGTCATCCTCGTCAAGAGGCCGACCGAATCGAAGCAGCACAAATCGCTTCACGGACTGACCCGCACACTCGTCTTCAATATGGTCGAGGGGGTTTCGAACGGTTTTGTGCGAAATCTCGAGATCGAGGGTGTGGAGTACAAAGCCGAACTCAAGGGCAAGGCGCTCGTGATGGCTCTCGGTTATTCGCACCCGGTCCGTTACGACCCCTCCGAGGGCGTCGAGATAGAGGTTCCCGATCCGAAGAAGATCACGGTGAAGGGGATCGACAAGCAGAAGGTCGGACAGGCCGCCGCAGAGATACGCGGGTTCAGGCCTCCCGAGCCTTACAAGGGTAAGGGTATTCGCTACGTCGGCGAACAGGTAAGACGCAAGGCCGGCAAGGCTGCAGTCGGCTCAGGCTTCTAGCCGGGCCACAGCAAAGGGACGGAGGCGGGGTCGCCCAGGCGAAGCGGCCCGTGCGCCCCGGCCGATGACAGGAGTTGGACGAAGAGATGAACAAGGCATACGAGAAGAGACAGCAGAGACTGAGCAGGAAGAACAGGGTTCGCAAGAAGGTGCGCGGCACCAGCGACAGACCCAGGCTCTCGGTCTTCAGGTCCCTCAATCACATCTATGCGCAGCTGATCGACGACGATTCGGGCAAGACGCTCGCTTCGGTGTCGAGCCTGCGCCTCGAGATGCCGGCCGTGGAGCCAGTAGAGGCTGCCCCGGTGGAAGAAGAGGGCAAGAAGCAACAGAAGGACAAGAAGAAAAAGAAAGAGAAGAAGCCCGAAGGCCTCAAGGTGCGACGTTCGCGAGCGGTCGGTAAAGCGATCGCCGAGAAGGGCACAGCCATCGGCATAAAGAAGGTCGTATTCGACAGAGGCGGCTTTTTATATCACGGAAGGGTCGCGGCTCTTGCTGAGGCGGCCAGAAAGAACGGACTGGAATTCTAATTGAAACGATCCGCAGGAATGCGGATCGAATGCGCACGGGGGTGCGATAGTTGAACACAAGAGACAGAAGAGATTCCCGAAGGGACAACCGGCGGGACAGGCGTGACGACAGTGGTCCGGAGTATCTCGAACAGACGGTTCATATCAACCGTGTGGCCAAGGTAGTCAAGGGCGGCCGCCGTTTCAGCTTTAACGCTCTTGTCGCCGTCGGCGACGGTATGGGCAAGGTAGGCATCGGCCTCGGCAAGGCGAACGAGATCAGCGACGCCATCCGCAAGGCCGGCGAAACGGCACGCAAAGACATGATCACGATTCCGATGGTGGGGGGAACGATCCCCTACAAGACGATCGGTCGTTTCGGCGCGTCTCGGGTCCTGCTCAAGCCGGCAGCTCCGGGAACCGGCGTTATCGCGGGCGGAGGCGTCCGCAGTGTGCTCGAGGTGGCTGGCGTGAAGGATATCCTCACCAAGTCGCTCGGCTCCAACAATCCGCACAACATGGTGAAAGCCACGATGGCGGGTATCAGGGGCCTGAAGAGTGCCAAGGACGTCGCGAAGAGGCGAAATATCTCGGTGAGAAGGCTTTTCGCTCTTGATGAAAAGCCTGTCGTCGAAAAGAAGGCTGAAGTCGAGGACAAGCCGGCTGTAGAGGCCGCGCCCGTTGTCGAAGATAAGGCCGCCGGGGAAGCCGCGCAGCAGGACGAGTAAAACGGGGTTTCCGGTAACGGTTCAGCGTGAGGCGCGGCCTTTCGCTGCCGTTCGGGTAGCCGGATTTTCCTTTCGGGAGAAACGAACGAGGATTTGAGATGGCCAATAAACTGAAGATCACACAAGTGCGCAGTATCATCCATTCCCAGGAAAAGAAGCACAAGCGCGTGATGACTTCCCTGGGATTCACGAAGAACTACGCAACGCTGTACAAGAACGACAATCCTCAGATCAGGGGCATGCTGGCGAAAGTGCGGCATCTGGTCGAGGTCGAAGAGATCGATGAAAAGGACGTGCCTGCCGCCGTTCCCAGCCCGTCGAAGGGCTATACGGTGATCAAGGTGGCGAAGACGACAGGTAAAAAGGAGCCAGACGGAGATGAAACTTAACGAGATCAGGCCGGCAAGGGGAGCCGTCAAGAAAAGGAAGCGGATCGCGTGCGGTCCCGGTTCCGGGCACGGCAAAACCGCTACACGCGGCCATAAGGGTCAGAACTCGCGAAGCGGCGGAGGCGTTCCTCCCTGGTTCGAGGGTGGACAGATGCCCCTGCAGAGGCGCGTGCCCAAGAGGGGATTCCACAACCTCTTCAGGGTAGCCTACCAGGTAGTCAATCTCGACGGTCTCGCGCGGTTCGAGAGCGGCTCAAAAATAAACAGGGGTGTCCTGATCGAGGCCGGCCTCGTGAAGAAGGCCACAGAGCCTGTGAAGATACTTGGACGCGGAGAGCTGAAGGTCGCCCTCGAGATAGAGGTCGACGGTGTCAGCAGAAGCGCAGCTAAAGCGATTCTGGATGCGGGGGGCAGCATTTCCCTCATTTCCGGAAAGAAAGTTTCCGTTCCTGAAGAGGAGGAGCGCCAGTAATGCTTAAGAAGTTTCAGGATATATTCAGTATTCCGGAGCTCAAGAGGCGCATTCTTTTCACGATAGGCCTTCTTGTGGTCTACCGGATCGGCGGCCATATAACGACACCGGGAGTCAACCCGCTGGCGTTGAGCTATTTCTTCGAGAGCCAGAAAGGTACGATCTTTCAGCTCTACGATCTGTTTGCCGGCGGTAACCTCAGGAGAGCGACGATCTTCGCGCTCGGCATCATGCCCTATATCAGCGCGTCGATCATCATGCAGCTTCTCCAGGCGGTCATACCGTTCTTCGAGAAGCTCGCGAAAGAAGGCGAGGAAGGGCGCAAGAAGATCACGCAGTATACGAGGTACGGGACGGTCGTCCTGGCGCTCGTACAGTCGGTCGGCATCACGGTGTTCCTGATGAACATGCAGCCGGGCGGTGTCCAGGTCGTCACGATGAATCCGATGGCGTTCAGGCTGCTCACCATGCTTACGATGACGGCAGGAACGATCTTCGTGATGTGGCTCGGGGAGCAGATATCTGAACGGGGCATTGGAAACGGTATCTCGCTGATCATCATGATCGGTATCGTTGCCCAGTATCCGACCTACTTCCTCAGTTCCTGGAGAGCGCTGAAGCTCGGACAGATCACACCGCTGAGACTGCTCGTCTTCCTTGTCATAATCGTGGGGGTTGTGGCAGGTGTGATCCTTATCACGCAGGGCCAGAGAAGGATTCCTGTCCAGTACGCCAAGAGGATCGTGGGCCGCAAGGTCTACGGGGGACGCTCCCAGTATATCCCGCTCAGGGTCAACACAGCGGGCGTTATCCCGATCATCTTCGCCCAGTCGATCATGGTGTTTCCGACGACGATCGCATCGTTCTTCAATATCGGGTTCATGGACACCTTCCAGCTCTACATGTCGCCGGGTACATGGATGTACATGTCGATATATGCGCTGATCATCATATTCTTCACGTACTTCTACACGGCGATTGTCCTCAATCCGGTCGATCTTGCCGACAACATGAAGAAGTACGGAGGATTTATTCCCGGGATCAGACCGGGAAAGAAGACAAGTGACTACATCGACAGGATCCTCTCGAGGATCACGCTCCCCGGAGCGATGTTCCTCGCATTCATCGCGATCCTGCCTGATATCCTCTACAGGAAGGCCGGTCTTCCGTTCTACTTCGGCGGAACGGGTATGCTGATCGTCGTCGGCGTTATGCTTGATACGCTTCAGCAGATCGAGACGCACCTTCTGATGAGGCACTATGACGGATTTATGAAGAAGGGCCGCCTGCGCGGAAGGCGTTAGAAGGGTCCCGGAGAAAGAGTGAATTTAATGGCCGCAAGGCATGTAATAATAATCGGCCCCCCCGGATCGGGCAAAGGCACACAGGCGATGAGAGTCGCCGACCAGCTCGATCTCAGGCATCTCTCGACGGGCGACCTGCTCAGGGAAGCGGTTTCCGGGGAGACAGAGCTGGGAAAGAAGGCCGAGGAATACATGAAGGCAGGGCTGCTCGTTCCCGACGAGATCATGCTCGGCCTGATCAGGGAACAGATCGACGTCCTCGAGGGCGGCGGCTGGATCCTCGACGGTTTTCCCAGGACGCTTCCGCAGGCGGAGACGCTGGCTGAACTCCTGGCGGGGAAGGGTCTGGCGATAGACATGGTCCTTCTCATCAACGTCGAAAACGAAGAGATAGTCGGCCGGCTGACCAGCCGCCGCATATGCGGAGACTGCAAGGCGGTCTACAACCTGTCGATGCTGTCCGGTGGAGACGAGAGCGTCTGTGAGAAATGCGGCGGAAAGCTCGTTACGAGGCCGGATGACAGGGAAGAGACGGTAAGAAGGCGCCTTAAAGTATATGAAGAGCAGACGGCTCCCGTCCTGGATTACTACAGCAAGTCTACAGGCGTGACGGAAGTCGCCGGCAGCGGCGGCATAGATGAGATTACCGCGGAGATACTCCGCGTGATGAGATGATAAATATAAAGACCGAGCCGGAACTCGAGCTGATAAGAAAAAGCGGGGAAGTACTCAGGGATGCCTTTTCCGTACTCGAGGAGATGATCCGGCCCGGCGTGACGACCGCGGAGCTCGACGCGGCGGCAGAGGATTTCGTGAGGTCGAAGGGTGGTATCCCCGCTTTCAAGGGATACCAGGGATACCCGGCGACGATATGCGCCTCGGTCAACGAGCAGGTCGTTCACGGGATTCCCGGCCCGCGTTCCCTCGAAGAGGGAGACATCGTCGGGATCGACATGGGAGTCGTCCTCGAGGAGTTCTACTCCGATGCGACGAGGACATACCCCATCGGAGAGATATCGGAAGAAACGGCCCGCCTGATCAGGGTCACGAGCGAGTCGCTCGACCGCGGCATCGAACAGGCGAGACCGGGCAATCACCTCTCCGATATCTCGCATGCGATTCAGAAGCATGCGGAGAGCCACGGATATTCGATCGTCCGGGCGCTCGTCGGTCACGGGATAGGGCGGAGGATGCACGAGGAACCGCAGATCCCCAATTTCGGCCCACCGGGAAAAGGGCCGGAGCTCCGGGCGGGGATGGTTCTCGCGATCGAGCCGATGGTGAACGCCGGTACGCACGACGTCCTGACGCTCGAGGATAAATGGACCTTTGTTACGGTTGACGGGAAACTATCCTGTCACTTCGAAGATACGGTGGCGGTCACCGAAAGCGGTCCCCGGATAATGACCCGGTGACCATCGGCCACGCAGACCGCGACCGGGAGTAAACGAGAAAGGCTGTATGGCCAAACAGAAGGGCATACCGGTAGAGGGAACGGTCGTCGAGGCGCTGCCCAACGCTATGTTCCGGGTGGAGCTCGAGAACAAGCACATTGTGCTCGCCCACGTTTCCGGGAAGATGAGGATGCATTTCATCAGGATCCTCCCGGGCGACAGGGTCGCACTCGAACTGAGTCCCTACGATCTTGGCAGGGGAAGGATCACATACCGGTATAAATGATCCCGGGTGTCGGGCGGCCGGTAGACGATTCCCCCGTCAGCGGCGCGGCGATGACCGTGCCTGCGGACCGGAAAGGATAGAATAGAGATGAAGGTCAGAAGTTCAGTAAAAAAGATGTGCCCCAGCTGCAAGATCATCAGGCGCAAGGGTATCCTGCGAGTCATATGCAAGAACCCAAAGCATAAGCAGCGACAGGGATAGGGGCTGCGCAAGTAACTGGGAATACGAAAGGAGAACACCTGTGGCGCGAATAGTCGGAGTCGATATACCCGACAACAAGCATGTTGAGATCGCATTGACTTATATCTTCGGGATAGGTCGTACAAGTGCCCTCCAGATCCTCGCTAAGGCCAGGGTTCCTTTGATGACAAAGACGAAGGAACTGACCGACGAGCAGACTGCGAAGATCAGGGAGATCATCGAGAGTGATTACACGATCGAGGGATCGCTCAGGACGGAAAGAACGATGAATATCAAGCGGCTGATGGATATCGGCTGCTATCGCGGTCTCAGGCACAGGCACGGGCTGCCCTGTCACGGTCAGCGGACGCATACTAACGCCCGTACCCGTAAGGGCCCCCGACATCGTCCGGGTTCAAAGAGGAAAAAATAGGGCTGATACGCATATTGAGGCATCGCCTCGATCTTGACGGTATTATCAGGGAGGTTTCAATTGGCCCGTCCGCAGAAGACAAAGAAGACAAAGAAGAAAGTGGATGCGTATGGCATTGCCCATGTTAAATCTACTTTCAATAACACCATCATAACGATAACGGACCGTGAAGGTGCCGTGATCGCGTGGAGCAGCCCGGGAAAGGTCGGCTACAAGGGCTCCAGGAAGAGCACGCCTTTCGCCGCGCAGCAGGCGGCCCAGGCCGTCGCACGGGACGCTCTCGCTATGGGGATGAAAAAAGTGGAAGCCTGGATCAAGGGCCCCGGCCCCGGCAGGGAAGCCGCGATACGTTCGCTGCGAGCCGCCGGTCTCGAGGTCTCGGGGATCAAGGACTGCACCCCCATTCCCCATAATGGCGTGAGGCAGAAGAAACGCAGGAGAATCTGACCATTCAGATGAGAATCAAGAGGACGATCGGCCATGTCAGGCCGGGGAGGTAACCGTAAATGGCGAGATACACAGGTCCCGCATGCAAGCTATGCAGAAGAGAGGGGACCAAGCTGTTCCTTAAAGGGGACCGTTGCTACTCCGACCGCTGCGCAATCGAGAAGAGGAACTATCCTCCCGGTGAGCACGGACGCGCAAGGTTCAGCAGAAGGAGTAACTACAGGATACAGTTGAGAGAGAAGCAGAAGCTGCGCCGTATGTATCAGCTGCTTGAGAGGCAGTTCCGCAACTACTTCAAGCAGGCCGAAAGAAGCAAGGGCGTAACCGGCGAGAACCTTCTCAGGCTGCTCGAGCAGAGACTGGACAACATGGTCTACAGGATGGGCTTCGCGCCTTCTCGTGCGACCGCGCGCCAGCTGATTCTGCACAATCATTTCGAAGTAAACGGCAAGAGGGTAAATATCCCCTCTTACCAGCTTAGTGTGGGCGACCGTGTCGCCCCGAGGGAGAAGAGCAAAAACCTTCTCGTCATCGAGGAAACAATCAAGGGATACGGAAGCCGCGGAACGGTTCCGTATATCTCGGTCGATGTCGGCAAGAAGGAAGGGGCCTACGTCGAGGAACCGACGAGAGACGTTATACCGGTACCCGTCGAGGAAAACCTGATCGTGGAGCTTTACTCCAAGTAATCTGGCATAGGCGGCTCGCCAGCCGCGCAAGGAGGATTGCTTAGATGAAATGGCGTAATCTTTTGATGCCCAAAGAAATCGTAATGGACGAGACTTCGTCTGGCCCGAAGTTCGCCAGCTTCGGGGTAGAGCCGCTCGAACGCGGTTTCGGCAATACGATCGGGAACGCCCTTCGCAGGACGCTCCTGTCCTCGATTCAGGGTGCAGCTGTTACGGCAGTCAAGATCGACAAGGTGCAGCACGAGTTCAGCACGATTAAAGGCGTCAAGGAAGACGTCACCGATATCGTGCTCAATCTCAAGCAGATCATTCCCGTGATGCACTGCGACGATCCGAGGTTCCTGACCATCGAGACGAACAAGAAGGGTGAGATCACCGCGGCCGATATCAAAGAGGACGCGGAGATCGATATCCTCAATAAAGACCTGTTGATCTGCACGTGCACCGAGAAGGTGAAGCTGAAGATGGAGATCCTCATTGGTCACGGCAGGGGATACGTTCCCGCCGAGGCCCACGTTCTCGAGGATTACGCGATCGGCCTCATACCGATCGATTCGAACTTCAGCCCCGTGACTCTGGTCAATTACACGGTGAAGAATACGCGAGTCGGACAGAGGACAGATTACGATTCACTCGCGCTTGATGTCACGACGAACGGAAGCGTTTCACCTGAGGATGCCCTCGGGTACGCATCGAAGATCCTCAAGGATCACATGCTTCTGTTCATTCATTTCGAGGAGGAGCCGGTCGAGGAACTCGAAGAAGAGGTCAACGAGGAATCGGAGAAGATGAAGGAGCTGCTCGAGAGAAGCGTCGAAGAGCTCGAGCTTTCCGTAAGGTCCTCGAACTGCCTCAAGGCAGCGAATCTCAAGAATCTCGGCGAGCTCGTCACGAAGTCGGAGAGCGATATGCTCAAGTATCGCAATTTCGGCCGCAAGAGTCTCAAGGAGATCGCGGACATTCTCGACGGCATGGGACTTCACCTCGGAATGGACATCGATATCGCCGAACTGACTAAAAAGGACGAAGAGGAGAAGTAGCAATGCGTCACAACATTGACCACAAGAAGCTCAGCAGGACGGCTTCGCACCGCAAGGCGATGCTGAGCAACATGGTCACCTCTCTTTTCGAGAGGGAGAGGATCGAGACTACGACAGTAAAGGCCAGGGAAGCGAAGCGCCTTGCGGAGAGGATGATCACCTTCGCCAGGAAGGGCGATCTGGCCGCGAGACGACAAGTCGCCAAAACAGTGAAGAACTCCACTGTCCTTAAAAAACTGTTCGACGAGATCGCGCCGAGGTATATCGACAGGCCGGGCGGCTATACACGCGTCCTGAAAACCGGCGTCCGCAAGGGTGACGCAGCTCGGACCGCGATCCTCGAACTGGTCGGCAAGGACGACAAGCCCCGCGGGAAGAAGAAAACAACTCGCAAGACGCACCACAAGGTCGATATTCCCGAGAGCCCCGTGATCGCCGCGAAGAAGGCAGCCGAGGCTGCCGCGAAGCAGGCGGAGGAAGAGGCGAAGGCGGCCGAGGAAGCGGCGAAGAAGGCCGAAGAGGAAGCAGCAGCCGCTGAGGCTGCAGCTGACGAGGTTCCCGCGGAAGAAGAGGATAAGAAGGAATAGATCCAGCGAACACACCTGCCGTCTGGATCTAGAGAAAGCCGCCCTCTCACAGGGCGGCTTTCCTTTTGGATAAAAATCCGGGAAATGGTATCTTTTCTATCTGATGGTAATCACCGACGTAATCCTGCCGATAGCCTTCATAGTGCTCCTGGGATTCCTCCTCAGGCGGTTCGGGGGGAAGTACGAGCACGCCTTCTCGAAGACCCAGCTGTATGTTCTCGGCCCTGCCCTCCTGTTCTCGGTGATGGCTCGAAACGACACCGGTTACAGCCTTCTGCTTGAGATCCTCATATACGTGATGATCCTCTCCGCGGGCCTGCTCCTGCTCACGCAGGGGATAGGCAGGCTGGCCGGGGGAGGCAGGGTAGAGCGGAACGCGATGTCCTTGGCAGGCGTCTTTACTAACAGCGGATTCTACGGCATTCCTGTCTGTATGCTCGCCTTCGGGGAGGAGGGGCTCAAGTGGGCGGCTCTGTATGTGGTCGCCTCGGCGACGGTCCAGTCTACCCTCGGAGTATTTCTCGCCAGCTCGGGGAAGCGGGGAACCGCGACTGCCCTTGCGACGGTATTCAAGGTGCCGCTGATATGGGCGCTCATTGCCGGCAGGGTGCTCGCTGACGTGAACCTCCTGCCGCCTGAACCGTTCATGGAGATGATCGACCTGCTCGGACGCTCTGCCATTCCGCTCGGCCTGCTTCTTCTCGGTATGCAGCTCGAGAGGATAATCGCCGGGGACGACGATGAAAGTGAGTATGCTGATATCGAGCATGTGAGCCCACGCCGCTCTGTAGCTCTTGGAATCACCGGCGGGGCAGTCAAGATATTCGGGGGCCTGGGAATTGCCCTGGTCATCCTGAGATTTTTCGATGTAGACCCGGTGTTGAGAAATGTGATGCTCGTCCAGTCGGCGATGCCTACCGCCGTAACAGCGGTGGTCTATGCGACCGAGTTCGATTGCAGGCCGAGGATCGTCGCAATCGGCATTCTCTCATCCACCCTTATCAGCGTGGGAAGCATCACGATGATACTGAGCTTCCTCATCTGACGGCAGATGTAACGATGAACAGGATAATATTTTCACCAGAAGACAGTGATTCCGCGGCGAGATTCCTCGCCGGGTGCTCGAGGCTCGCCGGGGCCGGTCATGATATCTCGGTCACTATCGCAGGGAACCAGGCAGGCGATCCGGTACCGGACGAGACCATACTCGATAAGATGGCGCCGGAAGGGATCAGCGGTGTCGTCACGTTCGACAACCTTTCCGGAATAGTCGAAATATCACCCTCCGACATGCTGATCAGGGCGAAGGGCGGAACTCCTGTGTCGGCCATAGCCGTCACTGCGGAAGAATCGATGCTATGGTTCCCCCATTACGACGGTTCCATCGATAAAGAGATGAATATCGCCTCTCTGCTGATGGAGGCGCCTGTCCTGCCGGTGTCTGAGGAGTACGGAGGCTTGAGAGAATATATCCTCTCCGTCGAGCTTGTAACAGGAGCCGGGGAGAAGGTCCACTTTGGTTCGAGATCGATAAAGGATGTAGCCGGCTACGAGGTGATCGGATGCCTGCTCGGCGGCGGAGGAAGGTATGGGATGATCACCGAGGTTACCTTGAGGTTGATTCCCGGTCGGTCAGGCAGAGAGACCGGGCCGTGCAGTCCGGTCAAAACGGAATGCAATGAACCACTCGAACGCCTGACGGCGAAGATTCAGAAGGTGTTCGATCCAGCGGGGATCCTGAGATGGTAAGTGACGAACGCGACAGAAACGTAGCGGACGATTTCCTGCTCTGCAACAGGTGCGGCGCGTGCAGGGCCGTCTGCCCGGTGGCGAGCGTCATCGGCGAGGAATGGGCGTCAGCGCGCGGAAAGGTCGAGCTCGCCGAGGCCTTCTTCAGGGGCGAGAAACTGAGCGACGAGGATCTCCAGCAGACGTTCGATCTCTGCCTTCACTGCATGGCCTGCGAGGAGAACTGCCCGTCCGGAATGAGGGCAGAAGAGGTCATCCATGCAGCAAGGTCGGAAATGGCCAGGCGCGGCAAGATCCCGAAGATGAAACGTATCGTCCTCAAGATGCTCGACGGGATGGACAATGCACTCTTCCGCTTGATGAGACTGCTGGGCATGTCGAGAAAGGGACCTCCCCATGGAACAGGTGGGAAGAGTCCGCTCAGCGTCTTCTATCCCCTTCTCGGCTGGCCGAGGCAGAGATTCTTCCCGCTACCGAAGAACAAACCGTTTCTGAAGAAGGGATCGGATTTCTTTCCCGCCTCGTTCTTCGACGAGATCATGCTCGATCCTGCCAGGTTCGTTGGCAAGTCATATGGAGAGACAGGTTTCGATCAGGCAGGCGCATCCGCATTGATAAAGCTGGTCCTGAGTACGAGGATAAAGAACCGCGCCGAGCGCAGGCGGGCCTATTTCTTCGTCGGCCATACGGTGAATCAATTCTTCCCCGAAGAGGCCGAGGCGATCACGCTTGTTCTCAATATCCTCGGAATCGATGTTCACACCCCTGTCGACCAGGCATGCTGCGGGGCGCCGCAGTTCTACTCGGGAGATATTGAGGCGGCCAGGAAAACGGCCGCAAAGGTAGTGGAACAGATCTCGAAGGTAGAGTTCGACTGGATCGTTACGTCGTGCTCATCGGGCGGAAGGATGTTGAAGCACGAGTTCCCGCGGCTTTTCGATCTGAACGAGGATGGATTCTTCAATATCGCGTGGGATCCTGTCACAGAGGTCTTCACGAGAAAGGGCGAGGGAAGCTCGGCAAGGGAGGAATACCTCGAGACGGGCGAACTGTACAGAAAACATATAGAGGCCCGGGTATTCGATATAAACGAACTCATCGTCGATCTCCTCGGCCTGGAGAAATCGGTCCGTGGATTCGACAGCATGGTCATGAATATGGACCAGGGGCACATAGAAACAGAAACACAGGAAAATGGCAGTGACGCTGCAGATCCGAGACCGACCGTCACCTATCACCATCCCTGCCATCTCAATCGCGGGCAGAAGGTCGACTGGCAGCCCGAGATGATACTGGAGAAGCTTCCCGGCTGGAAATATATCAGGATGAAAGACGCGGATGTATGCTGCGGCGGGGGAGGGACGTTTACTTTCACGCATCCAGAGGAATCGGAGAAGATAGCCCGGAAGAAGATGGACGCCGTCGAGGATGCCGGACCGGGCGTTCTGGCAACCGCCTGCCCCCTGTGCAGGATCCAGCTCATGGACATGATGAAGCGCAGATTTTCTGTCGCAGCAAAGGAAAAGGGCCTGCCTGCACGCGAGATCCCCGTCGTATCGCCGGTCGAGCTTCTGGCAGGGGATTTGCTTAAAATCCTCAGATAAACCGGGCTAATCAGCAGCTGTACCGGAGATTACGTCTATCAGCAGGCGTTTTTCTGGGCTATTGACAACAATAGTGCCGGATACTATTATTATTACCCGGCGGCGCCATTGGCGACGCCGTAAAAATTTAAGATTTCAGTGCTCCTCAGTAGCTCAATTGGTAGAGCATTCGGCTGTTAACCGAAGGGTTGTAGGTTCAAGTCCTACCTGAGGAGCCATTAATATTTGGGTAGGAATTAAAGCCCCTGCGGTTAACACAGTCCCCGCTCTCTGATGAGGGCGGGGGCTTTGTATATATGCTATTATTCAAAGGGATTGCGGGCTTGGAGATTTGGTCGTGTTCTCAGTTCCGAGGAGGGTGACGATTGGGGTCCATTTAAAAAGCCTCCAAATGGGCCAAAATGGTCTCATAGTCTCTGTTTCTGAGTATCGAGATGTGTCCCGGTTAACGCATTTGGGCCACAATGGGGTTCGATTGTAACTCTCTTCGGAAAAGCGGGACAATGCTTTTTGTAGAAACGCATGTTCCCTTTATGTTCGACAGACGGACCTTTCTGGGCTACTATAATTGTGGCTGAGGAGAGGATCTCCGAGCAATCATGAATCGTTATGGGAAATTGGGCAAGGATATAAAATATCGTTGACCAGTATAATTCAAGTTAGGGGCGGATTCCTCACGAGTGAATGAGAAATGAGCAGCACGTACCTATGACATGAGTTAGGCGAAGGACACCAGGACTGATTGCTCTGGCTGCCTCTGCAGCAATCGCGGCACTGATACACTATGGGATCGCGAGTCCCTGCCTGGATCTGAAGATCGCATACTTGATTTCCGTCGGTGTTGCTCTCTGGGGATTCATCGGCATCGTTTGCTCACTGGCGGAATAAATAGACGGGACAGGAGGAAACATGACGATAGGCACAAACATTGAGTACGCAAAGATCGAGGATTTGTATCTTGACCCGTTGAACCCCCGCTTAGGTCGTGGAAACACGGGCAAGAGAGTCCAACAGCATGAAATTCTTGAACTGATGAAGGAGTGGACACTTGACGAGTTGGCAGTATCATTTCTGGAGAGCGGTTTTTGGATTCAAGAAGCTCTCCTCGTGGTAGAAGATACTCTCTACGACAAAAAGTGCCTTGTGGTTGTCGAGGGAAGCCGCCGATTGGCAACTCTTATATATCTCAAGGATGCGATCGATGGACGGCCAGCGTCTCGGAAGTGGTCTGAGATCGCCAAGAGCAAGAAAGCTTCAAAAAATCTGTTTGAGAAAATCCCGTACATCAAGTGTAGCTCACGGAAAGAAATTGAAGCTTTTCTTGGATTTCGGCATGTTACAGGCATCAAAGAATGGAAACCAGCAGAGAAAGCAGAATACATTGCCAGGCTAATTGAAGATAGCGGTATGACTTATGACAAAGTGAGGCGGAAGATAGGGAGTAAAACACCGGCTGTTCGCCAGCATTACATTTCCTACAGGCTTCTGTTGCAGATGGAGGATCAAGAAGACATCTCGATTGAGCATGTCGAAGACAAGTTCAGTGTTCTTTACCTTTCGTTGCGCACGAATGGTGTGAAAAAGTACCTTGATATTAACATAAAGGCAGAGCCGTCTGTCTTATTGAAACCCGTGCCGAAAAATCATTTGAAGCAGCTTGCTAGTTTTGCTCTATGGCTTTTTGGCGATGAGGAGAGAAGTCCTCTTTTCACAGATTCTCGCAAGGTTGACGATTTCGGTACAATTCTAGAAAACAGAAAGGCTGTTGACTATTTAGAGCGAACGGACAAGCCGAAATTTCATGTAGCCTACCGTATCGCGGGAGCGGATGAGCCAGAACTGGTAAAGCTTGTTGAAGGAGCGGCGGACAACGTTGAGTTGGCCCTCGCAAGAGCCCATCTTTTTAAAAAATCGAGGAAGCTGCAAGAAGCTGTTCGTAGGCTTGCTCTCGGAACGTTTCAAATTCTCACCATGTTTCCAAAAGTTAAGACCGAGCTCAAGGAGGAGCAATAGTGTTAGCAATCCCTGAAAAAGGGATGGTTTGGTCCGTCAAGGCGCACAATGTACGGTTGGATATTGTGTGTGACTGGATTGAGGGTAGCGCACTCTTCGATGATGATGAAGTCCTATCTGCCGCCGACGTCGTTGATTCTCTTTGCGACAATGAAGTTTACGCTAGCCAAGATTTCGCCTGGGAATTGGTAAGCAATGCATGGAGGGAAATCGATCGCCGTCTGAAATGGATAGGGGAGGGCACACTGCTGAGGATTGAGGGGTTGAAAATCAGAAGAGTTCAGGGTTGGCGAGAAAAACCCGCACATAGCTTCTGCGTTATGTTAGCTCTATGCCAGTGGTACTCGAGTTGGGCTCAGCAGTTTGGCAGCAACTTCAATGAGCAGGGGCATCTTTTCGAGCGTCTGGCGAGTGAGTCGTTGCAAATCCATTTCCCTGATTGGCGTGTCCATCTTACTGGTTGGACAGGAGCGAGCCCGAAGAAACTCGTCGAAATAGTGGAAGAGGTCGCGTCGCTTGTTGGCGAGTCCATCGGTGACATAAAGCGTTGGATGCGAGAAGGCGGCAAAGACGAGGGACTTGACGTTCTGTTCCTGTTCTCGTTTGAGGACGAGCGTGCCGGCATTCCAGTTTACTTAATGCAGTGCGCGAGCGGTGGAGATTGGGAGGATAAGCTGCATACTCCAAGGCTCAGAGTTTGGACGAAAGTAATCAACTTTGCATCTGATCCCAAAAAGGCCTTTTCGCTACCTTATGCTTTGCTTGACGATGAGTTCATGCGGGTGTGTAATATAGTTAACGGTGTTCTGATGGATAGATATCGTATCTTGTCCGCTGGTCGCAGTAATACGGCATGGATATCGAAGAATTTGAGCGAGAATCTTGTAGAATGGTTAGAACCACGTCTAAAAAAGTTGCCGCGCGATGATCCGTAAGCCATGCAATACGTCGATTAGGTTCGTAGATCTCTTCGCTGGGCTCGGTGGATTCCACTTAGCTGCTGCGTCTCTTGGCGCAGAGTGTGTTTTCGCATCGGAGATTGACGAAAACCTGCGTAGGATTTACAAGGAAAACTTTGGATTCACAGCAGTAGGGGACATAACTGAGATTGCACCCAAGGACATTCCTTCGCATGATTTGCTTTGTGCTGGTTTCCCATGTCAGCCTTTTTCTAAGGCCGGCGATCAGGTTGGCTGGAAGGATGCTGTGAGGGGGACTGTTTTTTACAACGTCGTAGAGATTCTTCGTGTTTGTCGCCCTAAATTTGTTGTCTTGGAGAACGTGGCCCATTTCGTGCGCCACGACAATGGTAATACGTATTTAAAAGTGAAAGAGGCACTAGAATCACTTGGCTACGGGGTTGATAGCCGTCAGTTATCGCCCCACAGATTCGGTGTGCCTCAGATAAGAGAACGTATGTATCTCGTAGCTCGCATGGGAGGCTTGGAGCATTTTGAATGGCCGTGGCCGGAGACCAACGGCGCTGAACTGTCGATCGAAAGCGTTCTGGATCAAAAACCGGAAGATGCCCGATCCTTGGGCGACGAAGTGATTAAATACCTTGACGCATGGCAAGAATTTCTGGAGCTAATACCGAAAAAAGAAAAGTTGCCATCGTTTCCTATTTGGGCAATGGAATTTGGGGCTACCTATCCCTTCAAGCAGGACTCCCTGGAAAAGATTCCTTTGCCACGCCTGAGGACGTATCGTGGTTCATTGGGCAAGTCGTTGAACTATTACTTCCGTGAGGATCTTATGCAGGAGGTTCCAAGCCACGCGCGCGGAAACGGGTTGGTTTTTCCACGTTGGAAGAAGCTATTTATAAAACAGAACCGACGTTTCTACGAGCAGCACCGAAGCGTACTCACTCCCTGGAAGCAACAAATCAAGAATTTCCCATCCAGTTTTCAGAAGTTTGAATGGAACTGCCAGGGAGAGGGGAGAGACATTTGGAAGTACATAATCCAGTTCAGAGCGTCAGGGGTCCGAGTCAAGCGCCCGACAACATCACCGTCACTTGTTGCGATGACATCGACTCAGATACCAATCATAGGATGGGAAAAGCGCTACATGACGTTACGGGAATGCGTCAGGCTCCAGTCAATGGAGGAGCTAAAAGAACTCCCCGAGGGATCAGCGGCGGTCGCGGCACTCGGAAACGCTGTCAATGTCAAAGTGGCACGATTGGTTCTGGAGAGGTTGCTGCAGTCTGCAAACGCTCGAACCGATATGGTCGTGCAGCGGCAAGAGAAGAGAATCCACAGCTTGAGAGCGCAAAACGTATAGTTATGAAAATGAAAGTACCGCAATTCGTAGCATTCAGACCGGCCTCCGAAACGGCGTCACGAATCAAAAAGCAAATCAAGAAAAAGAACACGCGAGCAGAGATTGTTTTGCGCCGCCATCTCTTCGCTATGGGGCTCCGGTATCGACTTCATCTAAAGGATTTGCCGGGCAAGCCTGATCTAGTATTTCTGGGTCCCAAGGTCGCAGTTTTTTGTGATGGCGATTTTTGGCATGGCCGGAATTGGAAGACGCTCAAACAAAAACTTAGACGAGGCCACAACGCAAGTTACTGGGTTCCGAAAATCGAGGCAAATAAAGCACGTGACAGAGCTACGAACAGAGAACTTAAAAGATCGGGCTGGCGAGTGCTCCGCCTATGGGAAACGGACATACTGCAGACACCAGTGGTGTGCGCTGAAATTGTTGAGAAAGCGCTTGGCGAGGCGCGAAACGAGAGCGGTGGGACCGGATCATCACGTCTCGGCTCTTCCTGAGCGTTTCTGCCAACATTTGGCTCTCGCCAACGATCGACAATCATCCGATAGCACTCGTGAGGGCATCTTCACAGTTCTCAATGCCCTGCCCTTCCCATTAATTCCATCCGTTCACTATTGCGTGTGGCTAATAAACTTGAAATGAAGTATTTCATAGAAAAAGGGACATCCTGCCTGAAGTAATAGGGATATTTTTGTGGAGCATTTCGGATACAATCCTATACGCAGAAAGCGCCTTGGAGGATTACTATGCTTTGGAGTGAGTTGGGCTTCGGTAAACACAGGGGGAAGACCCTGCCGCAGGTACTCTTCACTGATCCGGATTGGTTCTTTTGGGCTGTTGAAGAAGGTGTTTTTGAAGGTAGGGGAAATCTCGTGGATGAGGCAGAACTAGTTGAAAAACGGGCGTGTCACATTCGAATTCCTCAGAGAGGTGATGACCAGCGATACGTGGCAGAATACCTGATTCATCCCCCAACAGGAAAGTTCAGCAGAGTCGATGTCGTTCCCGCCTCACGGCCTTTGCATCAGGGTTCAAGCCCCGCATTCCGAGCGCCTTGCTTCGACTTGATTGTTCCGAGACGCATTGCTCCATACGACAAGAGAGGCTGCGCCAGCATGCTTGCCAGCCTTAAATATTATTTATTTGGTGACTCCTCATACAGAATGACCCGTAGGCGAAGCGAAGCGTTTTTTTCTGATCCGTCAAACTTCGAGGAAGAATAGTTGCCTAACATAGGTGACAGCCTGGAGTGTTTCACCACGATCTGACAGCGTGACGCTAAGAACTGTGTCTAGCCTGTCCAACGTTCTATAAGAAATTATGTTAGGTCATCAGTCCGAGCACGAAAATAATGGAATTCGATGTCTAACGCTCGGTGACTGCCGACCGCATCCTGTAGCCGCCATGCAGTACAGTGGCAGGGAAGGAAAGCTCGCCGAGGGAACTAATGGCGCAAGCGGGTGAGCGTCAGGGAATTATGTGGCTGAACGCCCGCCGAATACTCACATGCTGAACGAGTAAAATCAAAGGTTTGATCCCTCTAATCCTTTTGTTAGGTGGAATCTCTCGTCTTGCAACTTTCGCCACAGTATTCGCTGATCATTCCAAAGCGGAAGCTGAATAATTTGACGTATTGCCCGTTCGGGCACCGCTGGTTCCGCTTTCTCACCACGCTTAAGGAAAAAGATCTCCTCTAGGATGTAGGGCGCGAGATTCAGCAGGCCCATTATCTGTGTGACCCTCGCCCGGCTCAGTCCCATCATCCGAGCGATCTCAGCGTGGTTGGCAACGACACCTTCCTCAATCAGGTGGTTCCAGCGATGCGCTAGAGCAAGCAGCCGGGTGAGCCTGGGTAAGTCCTCATAAAGATGTTCCGGTTCTTTCGAGCTCGCGCCTTTTCTCAAATGCCTACGTCCGCGATAGCCAGTCTGGAAATGGACCTGAAACTCAACGCGTGGCGGGTTCTTGCTGTTGGTTCTTTGATTCATCCCGCATCCTCGTTAGCTATTGTGGCCTCGGCCATCAGCGTCTTGATCCCCGACGGTTGGAAAGTTATCCCGAGCGTTCCCGACTCACCGTCGAAGTCGACCTGCTGAATGAGCAGGCGGACGATTCTTGTCCGCTCGCGAGGGAGTAAGACATCCCAAATAGGATCGAAGTGTGCAATTGCGGTTGTCAGGTCCTCGGTATCGATCTTCTGGTCCTGAAGGTTTGTCAACTGACGGTGAAGCGAAGAAAGATGTGAGCTTGTAGATTTCATTTCCTCTGACACCTGATCTAATCGTTCTGCAGCTTTGGATGCAACTGAGCCTCCTTGGCGTATGGACTCCAGCAGATCTTGATTTTCCTTTTGAATCCGGGTTAGTTGCTTTTCTGCAGTCCGGATATCGGCTTCAACCTGAGCCACTTGTTCGGCCAGCTGTTTCTTAGCAGCCTGAATCGTCTCTTCCACAAGATTGGGGTTGGAACCGAGAGCCCTGATGCGCTCGAAAATATACCGCTCAATCTCGTCAGCCGGAATCGACTTGGTGGGACAGTTCGCCCAGCCCATTCTCTGGGCCATGCCGCAAACGTAGTATCGATACATCCGGCCATTCTTCTTGGAAAAGGTGTGTGTCATTGCGGCGTCGCAAGAGGCGCAGCGAAGGATACCCTTGAGGAGTGCGCCGTGTCGATTTCGGACACCTCGGCCACCATTGGATCCGTTCATTTTGAGAATCCGCTGTGTTCGTTCCCAGATCTTGGGATCCACGATTCCCTCGTGCTCACCTTCATAATGTTCCCCTTGGAGGAGCACTTTGCCGATATAAATTGGATTGGTTAAAAGGCGTCGCAGAGAAGCCTTCTGGAATGGGTTGCCCTTGTGGTGACATCCACGCTTTGTCGTCCATGATTTCGTGATCCAACTGCGCTCAGCCATATCAGCGAGCGTTGCTGTGAGGGATTCGTTCTTAAGATACCGATCGAAGATAGCTCGAACGCGAACGGCCTCGTCGGGATTGACGATTATCCGTCCTCCCTTGGGAACTGTGTCGTATCCTAGGGGTGGTGGCCCGCCAGTCCATTTCCCTTTCTTTCTCGCTGCTACCATTTTCTCCCGTGTCCGTTCAGCGATCATCTCACGTTCGAACTGAGCGAAGGACAGAAGCATATTCAAGGTCAGCTTGCCCATAGAATTCGATGTATCAAATTGCTGAGTGACGGACACGAAACTGACGCCGTATCGATTTAGAATGTCAACAATGCGGGAGAAATCAAGCAGGGAGCGTGAGAGCCGGTCGATTTTAGTGAAGACTATACAATCTATGGTTCCGCCCTCGGCATCTCGAAGAAGACGATCAAGGGCAGGCCGATCAACATTACCTCCGGAGAAACCGGCATCGTCGTATCTGGTATCCAGTGCTATCCATCCCTGATCTGCCTGGGACTGGACGTAAGCCTCTGCCATTTCTCTCTGGTTATCCAGGGAGGTGAAATCGCCCTCATCTTGATTTTTTGTCGAGACCCTAGTGTATATTGCTGCTCGAACGGTTCTGGGGTCATCGGCCATTAGGCTGGCCCCTCTTCTTCAGTCCGAAAAACAAGTACCCATTCCACTGAGTGCCGGTGATTGCTGTAGCAATGCCACTGAGCGACCTGAAGACCTTACCTTGATACTCAAATCCACGCTCAAGAACGGTGACTTGATGAGTTTCACCGTGGTATTCTCGCATCAGAATCGTACCGGGTACTGGATTAGCCCCGGTGTTTTGCACGTTCATGGGCAGGATCTCGTGGGGGCTGGTTTCGGTGCCTCTCTGCTTTCGTGGTGGCAGGAAACGGGCATCGAGATCATTAGCGATCTCCTCGGCCCGACGCTTGGATCTCTCCGACAATCCGCCGTACTTGAGTTCCTGGATTCGCCAGGCTAATCTTTTGAATAATTGGTCTTTATGTCTGCTTCGACTTTCTGTGCCGAAGAGCTCCAGGTGCTGCTCTTGTAGTTCAACCACGGTCATTTTTTTCAGGGCTTGAATCTGTGAAGCGATGCTCTCAGTCATGTGTAACTCCTGTGAAATAGACCACTTGGAACGTTAAACCATTACCTATTCATCACTTCGATGGCCGAAAGAGTCAAGTCGTTTAACTGGCCCCTTCTGGGGGCTTTTCTCCTTGAAGGGGTCCGTATTCCCAGTGCTCGACTCCCGCATTCGCCGGAGCCGCAAGTACCCCTCGGCGAGGATGGCGGCGATTATCTGGAGGTAATCTACAGAAGATTCCATGCACAATGTTCGTTTATCCACGGTGCTGCCCTCTTAGCCACGTTGATGAAACTTATTGTCGGTGGTACGATCTCTTTACTTGATATATACCGGAATTTTAGACATACTGTCGGAAAGTGTTTTGTGTAAGAGCAGTAAGACGCTTGTTACTTATAACCATCGAAGGGAGGTCAGAACATGGCCGAAAACCAGGACCAAACACCGACACCACAGAACTCACCGCAGCCGTCGACTTCGTCTGGTTTAGAGAAAGGATTTGCGCCAGCGGGCAGTGCCCGTCAGGGCGTCAATATCCAGTTTACCCCTACGGGGCAAGTTGCTCCTTCGGAATCTGGAAACAGCGGTAGCGACAACGGCGGCAAGAAGTGAGTGAATCCGAGCGGAGTAGCCCTGGGCTATTCGCTTTTCCAATTTCCGATCCGCCCCTACGATTCCATCGCTTCTTGTATGAGTACGGGCACCAGCTCGGGCGAGCCGGTGGAGCCGTAATTCACTGGAGGCCTATTGGAGATCCCGCCCAATGCGATGACGAGTACCGCGGGGCTCGTACCACTTCGCTCGAAAAACGAGATAAAGATAATTCCGCGCAATTCAAGAAAGAAGTTGCTAGCTTGGGCAGCGAGGACTGGCTTTGCTGCCGTGAGTACGAGGAGTACGCTAAGGAGCTAGGTGTCGAACACATCGAGCCGCCCCTGGTTGTTTTCACTGCGAGTCCGCTTAAGGAGAAAGCAATACTGAAATTCGAGCCGGTCGTCTTTGATAGACCTGAGTGGACACGAAAATTAGCGGCCATACTGACTGAGAGTTTGACCGAACGGGCTTTTTCGAAGCTTCGAAAAAATGGCGTATTTACCGAAGCAAGTCTGTCGAAGCTGCAGGAGCACTTGAACACCCTACAGATTGATATCCGTGCCATAACAGAACCGGACATTGATCTAGATTCTTTACCCGCCAGTTCCTTGCTGACGTTGAGAGAGATCAAAGATGGCAAGAGCCGAAAGTCATTTCTTGCCCGTATCGTTGGCAATGGCCCCTTCGAGGGTGTAGACAAGAAACTCGGTGCACGTCAGTTATTTTTTATCTATCTCCTCTTCGGATCTGAAGAAGAGCGTCTAATTAACCAGGTCTATCGAACCGTTGTAACAGAAGAGAGAATCATCCAGGAACTAATCGAATGGAGTGACTGCGGATTCTTGAGATTGTCAGGTCCGGACAAGGATAAGCCAGCTCATCGAGTAATGAAAATGTGGGGCGAGTTCACTCGACAATTCGAGAAGGAGCCCAAGTTGAGAGGCCTATTTAAGCGTGTAATATCGAAAGATGTGAATCCCATCACCCTTTATACGTTGAGTCTGCGGGTGATCCAAACCCAGATAATCGTGGCCAATATTTCTTCTCTTTTCAAAGGAATGACAACCCTCTAGCTGCACGAGAAAGCCAATCCCGCCACCTGCTCCCGTTATCAACCAGTAAGGCTGCAAAGGTGTGAATGGGCCGACGTCTGGCCCACCATTTATCTTCAATAACTACATGCGATTAGGGCTATGGAAATTATTATATTCACACACTTCTGTGAATTCCGCGTCTTAGCCAGATTGCTCCACGTGGGCTATCTGGCGAGGTACATGCGATTTGAAGTCGTGCCCATTGACTTGGCAAATGCACCGGGGGAACCCGCCGGACATGCCTCACGGGGGCTTCGCATGCGCCTTGGAAGGTGCGGAAAGGAGTTTGGAGATGATCGCTGTGGCACGTAAGTGCGAGTTAAGCGAATTGAAGCAACGGCTAGTCGAGCTGATGCAAGGGATCAATTTCGGTTGGATCGAAAGGCTGACAATCCACGGTGGAGAACCGGTGTTCAAGCCAGCTCCTCGCGTGATTCGAGACTACAAGTTTGGAGGCGAGAACGGTCCGCGGCGTGAACTTGAAGCCGATGACTTCATTCTCAAAAAGGAGGTGACCGAATTCTTCAACGAGCTTGATCGTTTAGGCGATGGAAGACTGGAGAGGATCGAGATCAAGCATGGCCTCCCATTCCGTATGACCGTAGAAGAAAACGCCCAGGACTAGAATCCTGGTCGAAATAAAGGTACCAGACAACAAACTGGCCGCAAAGCGGAGGTTGTTGTGGGTGTCGCCGAAGCCGGCGTACTCACGCGTCCTCCGTTTTTTCGTGGTTGCGGGATCCAGGTAACGACGACACCCACACGAACTCCTCCTTGGCCGCAAGGAGGTCTCAGATGGGTTTCGAGAACTGCTATCACGAGATCGACGAGTATGCCGTTCAGATCATCAAGCACAAGGCAAGGCGACTGGTTAGAGGTGCTGGTTTCACCAAGTCCGACCGTGAGGACCTGGAGCAGGAAATGGTTCTGGATCTACTCAGTCGTCTGGCGAAGTTCAACCCCGAACGTACTCAGCGCAATACGTTCATTGCCTGTGTTGTTGAGCACAAGGTCGCCACGATCATCGAAGCGAGGAAAGCTGGCAAAAGGGACTATCGTCTCTGTACCTGTTCCCTGAACGATCAGCTGGGGGATGAGGACGGAAATTCCATCGAACGGATAGAAATATTCGATCAGGAAGACTATTTGCTCCGCACGGGTAATTTGTTGCGTACGGCCGCGGAGCTTCATGATCTATCGATTGATATTCAAAAAGTGGTTACGAACCTACCACCAAAACTCCGTGAATTATGCGAGCGCCTTAAGACCAAGAGTGTCACAGAAATCTCTCGTGATACAGGCATCCCGCGGGGCACGGTCTATGAGACCGGAAAGAAATTGAGAACGCTATTCGAAGATGCGGGTCTGAAGGACTACACATGATATTTTACCCGACACTTTCGACACATTTCCGGTAGGTAAGAAGTGAGGTCAGAAACAGTGAGGAGCGTCAAGACGCTTGTCGGCCCAAGGAACAGGGCGCACCTCTTCAAAACTCCAAGCAGTGGGAATGGAGACAAGGTTATGAACCACGAGATCTACCGCTACAACATTTCTGCCAAGGCGCCACTCCGAGAGGTAGAGGATTCGCTGCTCCTCGCCGTACTTGCGGCGGAGAGTCTGCATGGGCGTTCCTTGGTCAAACTGGATGCCTCCTTCTGCCTGGACAAGAAGAAACGAGCCTGCATCGTTGCTGCGGATACCGAAGTAGGGCAGCACATCGCGCGTATCTTCACGGGATTTCTGACGCGTGAATTCGGCGAGGACGCTTTCACGGTTGAAAGGAGCACCGAAGATGGATTCAGCGCCAAAGGCAAAAACCGGCACAGAAGGTAGAAAAACAAGTGTCATTTCGGAAAGTAGTAGACCCGGCGGAGCGTTACGTCTGCCAGTGGATGCTCCAAAGACAGGGAGTCTGTGTTAATGACCACCTATTATAAATATGATTTCAGTCGAAGTATGTTTCCTGACATTGAGGAAATCCTCCGAACAGCATTGACGGCAGTCGAAAGTCTGCACGGCTATGATCGCGTCGAAATGGATTTGGAGTACCGGCTCGAACCGAAAAAGTACACCGTATCCATCAATGGAGACACCAACGTTGGCCGAGATCTCGCCTGCATATTTACAGGGTTGCTCCGTCGTAATTATATCAGCGAAAGTTTCACCATTCGGCGAATTCTTCGTGATTGAAGGGTGTCGCGCTGAGGCGAGTGTTTTGAAACCCCCGGTAGGATGTGTTGACAAAATGAGGAATGCAGGCAAGGTCCGCCATCCAAGACGGTTAACAGTCGATTTCTCGAAAACCGGCAAGGTTACCAAGAACGATCGTGAGCGACTGTGGGCTCAGTACAAACACAAGATATTGGACGCAATAGGCGATTTCTCGAGTATCTATTCTGACCTCGAAAAGCAGCAGCCATCCAGTGACGGGTGGGTATCCGCGCTGTGTCCTTTCCACCGCGATCGCAACCCTTCGTTCTCCTTCAGCACGGAGAACGGCCGGTTGATCTGCCATGCAGGTTGTGGAGCGGTGAGCGCGTTCGACTTCATAATGATGAAGACCGGCAAGGAATTCAGGGAAGTGCTACTTGATATGGGTGATAAGTATGGCATACCACGCCCCGAGTTTGAAAAACCACTTCGTCCCTCCATTCGAGAAGACTTGGTCAAGGGCTGGGTCAAGAACCTCCGAGCCAACGATGAGGTATGCCTTTGGCTGCGTGATAAGAGGGGTCTATCTGATAAAACTCTCAGGAAGTACAAGATCGGTTGGGACCCGAGACGCCAACGATACACCATTCCGATCCGCGATGAATTGGGCCACGTGGTAAATGTCCGGTTATACAACACGAAGAAAAAACCGAAGATTCTCAATTACACGGAGGGCAGACATCGGTACGGCACACCGCCTCGGCTCTATGGTCTTGATGAACTTGTCAAATCCGATAGCCGACAAGTGATCCTCTGCGAAGGTGAATGGGATCGGCTCGTACTCCAACAGGAGGGATTCGCGGCCGTCACGGGCACCCACGGCGCCTCAACCTTTCGATCAAACTGGCTGCCTCATTTCAAGGGCAAGGATGTCGTTATCCTGTTCGATTGTGACGCTGGAGGTAGGGCAGGTGCCGAAAAAGCAGCCAAGTCCATCGCCGTATCGGGTGCGGCCTCGGTTAAAATCGTGACTTTACCGTTGTCTGGCGGGAGAGATGATAAGGATGTCACAGATTACTTCATGCAGGGATGCAAGACCGCTCCCGATCTACAGGTGTTGATCGATCAGACCGAACCCTACAGGCCAAAATCCGGCAAGCCGCAAATCGTTGTCAACGACATGCAAATGGAGAAGTTGGTTCAAGAGGCTTGGGCAGCAATTCTACAGACAAATAACCCACCCCAGACATACCTGCACGGTGGACACATGGCCAGGATCTTTGATCAAAACGCAGTTCCATACATTGAGGAAATGAACGACGATGGAGTTCGTGTTCTTCTGTACAGGGTTGCCGATTGGCACGCAAGATGTATGAATGGTATAAGGGACTCCAAGCCGCCAAGGGAGCTGGCTCGGGATCTGCTCGCCAATCCGCATCGCGATCTTCCCGTTATTGAGGGTGTCGTCACAACGCCGGTGTTCTCTGCAAACGGAACTCTAGTTGATAAACCCGGCTACGATCCCGAAACGCGGCTTTGGTATCACCAGATGCCCGATTTTAGGCTGGAGAATATTCCAGCACACCCCAGCCAGGATGAGATCGACCGCGCACGAACCATCATCTTGGAAGACCTCTTTGTTGACTTCCCCTTTGTGCAACAATCAGATCGTGCTCATGCAATGGAAGCTCTGCTTCTTCCTTTTACGCGTCGCATGGTGGCGGGCTGTACGCCGATCCACTTGATGGAAGCGCCTGCGCCAGGATCGGGGAAATCCTTGCTGGCTGAACTTATTTGGCTCGTCGCTTTGGGGCGATCCTGTGAGCCAACGACCATCACCAGAAATGAGGAGGAGTCACGCAAGAAGATCACTTCGATTCTGCGCCGTGGACTGCCGGTCGTGGTGATTGACAATGTCACAGATGGTCTTAGATCAGGGCAGCTGTCGGCGGCATTAACAGCCGATGTTTGGTCG
>SDBS01000897.1_pt1 | contig 29864 bp, 19 predicted proteins | sample 2277091 | NCBI WGS metagenome assembly SDBS01 (sample SAMN10404972, study PRJNA504765) | marine sediment metagenome | isolation source: marine sediment core GS10_PC15, 163 cmbsf | place: Arctic Ocean: Southern Knipovich Ridge | collected 2010 | reverse complement strand
CCGTCGCGAGCCCATCGTCTGGGAAACTCTGGCCGACTACCAGCCCTACGAGAAAGTAGGCCAATGGCGCCTCCTCTACGACACGGCCGAGGCGGGCGAGTGGGATGATCCCCGCCGCACGCGCACCGAGAGACCCAGGGTCTCGATCCTGATGTACCACGACATCCGCGAGGTTTCCAAATACTCCACCGTAATCACCCCATGGCAGTTCGAGGAGGAGGTTCGCTGGCTCTTTGAAAACGGCTACGAGTTCATCACCATCGGGGAATTGTTGAACGCGATCTACTCCGGCGGCGGCGATCTGCCGGCCCGCTGCGTGGCGCTGACCTTCGACGACGGCTGGAGCGGAGTCTACCGATACGCCTTCCCGATCCTGAAACAGTACGGCGGTACGGCCACCCTCTACCTCTACACCAACTACATCGCCGCCAGCGGCCGCTCAAATACCTGGGATGAGTACCGGGAGATGCTGGCCTACGGCCTTGAGATCGGCAGCCACACCGTCTCCCACTGCGATCTGACCGAGCGGGACGCCTGGAGAGGTCGGGGGCCCAAGCCGCCCTCGGGACGAGGGACCTACACCCAGCGACTGATGCACGAGTTACTCGACAGCAGGCTGATCCTCGAGGAGCACCTTGGGGTGCCCATCCGGAGCCTGGCCCTGCCCTACGGCGCCTACGACGACTACGTCCTCAAGAGCGCGCTGCTGGCCGGTTACGAGGGCATCCTCACCATTAAATCGGGTAACACCCGCGTGGATGCCGACACCAACGAGATCGAGCTCCGGCGCTGGAACATCGTCCCCTCCATCGGTCTCAAGGCCTTCACCGAGCGTTTGGAAAGGGAGTGATGACACAACCCAACGCCCGCTCGGTGGCCTGGGAGGCGCTTTGCGGGGTGACCGGAGGAAGGGGGAACGCCGAATCGTTGCTGAGAAAGTTACTGGCTAAAATCGAACTGCCGCCCGTTGAGAGGCGGCTGGCCTTCGAACTGACCCTAGGAACCCTGCGAAAGCGGGGTTACCTCGACTACGGCTTAAACTCTCTACTGAAACGCCCACTGAAAGAGCACCACTCCGATCTGCGCGAGCTTCTGCGCATGGGAGCTTACCAGATACTGGAGCTGGATCGGGTACCGGCCTACGCCGCCGTCTCCCAATCGGTGGACCTGGCCCGGGAGCGGGACACGACGAAACGGGCCGCGGGGTTGGTCAACGCAGTCCTCCGGCGCCTAAGCGAAGGATACCCCAAACCACCCGACATGGAGCGGGATCCCGTTGGGTACCTGGCCGTGACCGGCAGCCACCCCCGCTGGCTCATCTCCCGCTGGCTGAAGCGTTTCGGCTTCGAGGAAACCGAACGGCTCTGCTACAGAAACAACGAGGCTCCCGACAGCTTCGTCTTCCTGAACACTCGCATCGGTGTCAGCCGGAAGGATATTACCGGGTTGAACCTCGATGGAGAGCCGGTACCGGACTTCCCCGACTGCTTCAAGCTTTCCCGGGGAACCGATCTCACCTCAACCGAGGAATACAAACGCGGGCTGGTCTACGCCGCGGATCCAGCGACAGCGCTGGCGGCTCTGGTGCTGAAGCCCCAACCGGGCGAGCTTATCCTCGACGCCTGCTCGGCCCCGGGGGGAAAACTTTGCCATCTGCACCGCCTGGCAGGCGGGGGGCTCGAAACGGTGGCCGTTGACTCATCACCCCGACGCTTGAGTGTTCTGGCCGAAAACGTCTCCCGGCTCGGCATACCGACGGCAATCGTCAACGGTGATCTGCTGCTCGCGCCTCTGTCGAGGGACCGCTTCGATAAAATCCTTCTCGACGCCCCCTGTTCGAACACCGGGGTGCTCCGGCGCCGGGTCGAGGCACGCTGGCGTCGCAAGCCGGACGATCTGAAAAAACTGGCGCGCCTGCAACTGGATCTGCTCGATTCGGTCTCCCGTTTGGCAAAAACCGGGGGACTCCTGGCCTACTCTACCTGCTCGCTGGAGCCAGAGGAGAACGAAGGTGTGATAAGTTCTTTCTTAAAGAGGCGGGGGGATTATAATCGGATTCCCGCCGATGAGCGGATTGACGGTAATCTTCGGGAGCGTTTCGTGGATAGCAAGGGCTACATACGAGCCCTGCCACACAGAACGAACACCGACGGCGTCTTCGTGACGCTATTACGGAGGGTAAGGTAGCCTTCCGTGCGGTGGATGGGGTATGATTATCTCTCCGCTTTAGTGAAACACACGGAAGAGAATGAACGAAAAAGATAACAGGGAAATCGGCGGATCGAACGAATTGGGCTCGACCCCTCAGGATCGTCCAAAATTCGAGGGATTTAGTTTCACCGATTCGATCCAGCGGGCCGGTGTTTCCGATAAACCAAAGCCCGTGAAGCTGGGCCGCCTCAAAGCGATGCTCCTCTACATCGCCCTGGCTGGCGGAGCGCTCGTCGTCGGCATGCTTTTAGCAAACTACATCATCATGCCCCTTCTGGTCGGCGGGGAGGAGATCGAGGTCCCCGATCTGACGAACATGAGCTTCGAGGCTGCTACCGCTCTGTTGATTGAGCTGGACCTGAACTACGAGAAGGTGGCCGAGGAGTACTCGGCCGATGTACCGGCGGGATACGTCACCAACCAGTGCCAGGAGCCGGGGATGAAGGTGCGCCCGGGACGCGCCATCGAACTCACCGTCTCGGCCGGCTCCGAGGAGGTCCGCGTACCAAACGTGACCAAGATGAGCCAGCGTCAGGCCGAGGACGTTCTCCGCCGGGCCGGCCTGGTGGTGGGCAAGGTCCGCGAGAGCTACGATCCCAACGTCCCCGAGAGCTCGGTCATCGGCCAGAACCCCGAGCCGGGACGCGAGGTCCCGCGCGGCACCCGGATTGATCTCTTGATCTCCCTGGGGAGCGAGGAGACGACCTTTAAGATGCCGAACCTCGTCGGCGCCGACTACCGTACCGCCGTCAGCCGCGTCTCCACCTGGGAGCTGGCGATGGGGGACACCACCTTCGAGTACTCGACGACCATCCCGCCGGGACACATCATCCGCCAGCATCCCGAGGTCGGAGTGACGGTCAGCCGCGGGGATACGGTCAGCGTAGCCATCAGTAAAGGACCCCCGACCGGCGTAGAGATCACTCCACCACCGGAGGAGGGCGGGGAAACGCTGCCGCCACCGCCGCCGGACACCTTCTAATAAAAATGGCCGTTCAGATCGTTCCCAGCATCCTCTCGGCCAACCAGGCCAACCTCGGCGCCATCGTACACCAACTCCGTGCCACCGGTCTGGAGACCATCCACCTCGACGTCATGGACGGCAACTTCGTCCCTCCGATCACCTTCGGAGCCAAGCTCCTGGCCGATCTCAAGCAGGAGGTCGGCGGTGTATACGACGTCCACCTCATGGTCGCCCATCCCGAAGAGCAGCTTGAGCTTTTCGCCGAAGCGGGGGCCGATTGGATCACCGTGCACCACGAGACCGCTCATCACGTCCACCGCCTCCTTGCTCGGATCAAATCACTCGGCCGAGATGCCGGTGTCTCGATCAACCCCGGTACCCCGGTGACCCAGCTCGAACCGCTCCTCGATATCACCGACCTCTTTCTCATAATGACGGTCAACCCCGGCTGGGGCGGCCAGGAGCTGATCGAAACTTGTTTGGACAAGGTCCGCTGGCTGAAGGACCGCACCGAGGCGCCGGTAATGGTGGACGGAGGGGTGAACCTCCGGACGATGGCCAAGGTGGCCCGGTCGGGAGCGGACCTGGCCGTAGTCGGCAGCGCCTTATTCAAGGGTGACCTCACCGATATTCTAGCCCGCCTCAAAGAACAGGCCGCGACGCCACAAACGTAGTGGAGCGCGTCTAAACGGTTCTCATACCGCACACCACACGGGCTTATTCTAAAGCCCTTTTCTGACCTGGCGACGGACATGTTCGACCGAATTACTCTCCGGATTTCCAGCGTCTTCAAGAGGCTCACCGGCCGGGGCAAGCTCAACGAGGAAAATATCAAGGACGCCCTGCGGGAGGTGCGCGTCGCCCTTCTGGAGGCCGACGTCAACCTCCTCGTGGTCAAGGAGTTCCTGCAAAACATCCGAGAGCATGCGCTGGGTGAGGCCGTGCTGGGTTCCCTGACGCCTGGACAGCAGTTCATCGGCGTGGTCCACCGGGAGCTGAAAACCCTTCTGGCCAAATATTCCGGTGAGTTCAACCTTCCGCTGCCGGCGACGGTCTTGCTGGTGGGGCTTCAGGGTTCGGGGAAGACGACCACGGCGGCCAAGATTGCCCGCTGGTATGAGAAAAAAGGAAACAGGCGATCCCTCCTCGCGGCCTGCGACGTCCGCCGACCGGCGGCTCGGGAGCAGCTCGTAAAGTTGGCCGACCGGATCGGGGCCGAGGCCTTCCCCCCATACAGCTTTACCAAGGATGCCGTGGGCACCGCTCTCGACGCCAAGCGGCACGCCGACGCGCGTAATATTGACCTCACCATCGCGGACACGGCGGGCAGCCTCCAGATAAACGAACCACTGATTGCCGAGCTGGTTACGATAAAACGCAAACTCAAGCCCCAGGCGGTTTTCCTGGTCGTGGACTCCATGACCGGCCAGGAGGCGTTGAACATCGCTAAAACCTTCCACGAGCGCCTGGGCCTGGACGGCGTGATCGTGAGCAAGCTGGACGGCGACGCCCGGGGGGGCTGCATCCTTTCCATCGCCGGCGGTCTCGGAGTGCCGATCCGCTTCGTCGGCGTCGGCGAGACCCCGGACGACCTCGAGCCCTTCGACCCTGACCGTCTCTCCCGCCGTATCCTCGGCCTGGACGACGTGGTCGGGCTGGTGGAGAAGGCCCAGGATGCTTTCGATCAGAGGCAGGCTGAAAGGCTTCAGAAGAAGGTTATCAAGGGGGGCTTCGACCTGGAGGATTTCTCCGAGCAGCTCCGGGGGATCAAAAAGATGGGCCGGATGGCCGACCTTTTGTCAATGGTCCCCGGTATGCGTCAGTTCGCGAGCGGCGCCGACGAGGAGGGGATGGACCGGGGACTTAAGCGGGCGCTGGTCATCATCAACTCCATGACACCCGACGAGCGCCGGCATCCGAACATCATCAAGGGCTCGCGGCGGCGGCGCATCGCTGCCGGTTCCGGCACGAACGTCGCCGACGTGAACCATCTGCTGGGCCAGTACCGTTCGATGGCCAAGGCCTTCGACGGCCTTTCGGGAAAGAAGGGCCGCCGGATGATGCGGCGGTTGGGGATAGACCCACGTAAAATCGCGGACCAACTCCCACCCGGCCTGCAATAAAAAAGGGACACCTGGTAGATGTCCCTATCCGAAAGCTCCACGCTCAATTGAGAGTGTAATAATTCAACAGCCAGCGCCAGTTCGAATCCTGGCCCTCATCATCGTCATCGATGCGCACTTCAACGATCCCGGCGCCCTCTTTGAAAAAGACGTTAATAATTGTCGGATCTATGTTTTTCAACGTTACCCAGACAACATCTTCGTAATAGCCAGAAGGCGTATCCGAGTAATTATCAATCTTATCAATACTGCAGTCCCAGAGTACCCCGTCGTCATCGGTGAACGTCCACTCTGTACCAATCTCGATCGGTGTCTTAAGGTACGTCCGCCAGTTTTCCTCGGACACCGGCTTGGCCTGGAACTCGCCGTTCTCGGTGTGGCGCCAGAGCCACTGCTCCGTTGTCCCGCCCCAGATGAACTCCACACTCCAGGCTCCATTCTCCGAACCGAGGACCTCCCAGTTCATCGGGTCGCCGTCTTCGGGCAGATCCCAGGCGTAGTTCCACTCGTTGCCCTGGGCCAACGGAACGTAGCTCTCGGTGGGGTTGGGCTCCGGCGTGGTCGTCGTGTTGCAACCGGCAAGAACGGCGAAAAGGGCGACGAGGGATACAAAAAGAAGCGTTCTTTGCATTCGAAGACCTCTCGGCGGCAGGCGTTACGCCGCGATGATACCAGCCCCACCGTGCACTGGCAAGCCCCTGCGACCCTCTTGACACACAGGTTAATGCGGAAGATATAATTGAGCCGCAGGCTCGAACCCTAGGTTTACAATGAAAACAATCCCCACACTGTTACTCCTCGTTCTTGTCCCCTTTCACTCGACGGCCAACGTGGCGCCGGGACGCTGGGTCGAGGAACACCCTGAAAATTTTCCGCGCGAGCACCCTTCCATCTCCATGTCCGACGAGGAGGTCACCGTCTTCTTCTGGGAGGACGTAGTCCTGGTCGAGGCGTGGTTCGACATGACCAACGACGGGCTCACCGGTAAGACACCGCTGATGCTGCCGATGTACTTCATCTATCCCAACCAGGGACCCGACAAGGATTTCGAGCCCTGGGTCCGGATCGGCGTCGGCGAAGAGGAGTTGGAGACGCGGGCTTTTCTGCGGCCCCAGTTCGACGAGGACGGCGAGTGGATGGCCACCCTGGTCATGGCCCTCTTCAGCTGCGACTTCCCCGCGGGCGGGACGACGCGCCTGGTCGCCAGCTACCTGGCGCCCTACGTGTGGACCGAAGACGGAGGTTGCTTCGAATATCCCCTCGGCACGGGCGGGAGCTGGAACTCCCCCATCGGTCACGGAATCCTTCACCTGCGTCCGGGACCGGGGGCCGATTGGGAACTGGCCGAAGAATACGGGGATAAGCACCTGCCAGAGCCGACCTTCAATGGCGAAGTCGTTACCTGGGTGTTCACCGCCCTGGAGCCGCCGCCGGACACCTGCTACTGGCTCAAAGTGAAGGAGATGTAGGACGGACGTTTCACTTTGGCGCATCAAAATGGCTAATAATCAGATTTAGTTCACCCGTACAGGGTTACTCAACTTAGCGGAGCGACGGCTCCGCTCTTGTACAGTCATAATAGCCGCAATGAATCCCGTCATTGACCGTTATGGTACAGATCTTGCTATTCAACACTCCACCCCCCGAAACCTCGTGGAACCCCGGCAACCAATACCGAGACGAACAATGAAAAACGTGCTGATCATAGATGACGAGGTGGAGCTCCTCGAGCCTCTATCCCTGGGGCTGGAACAGCTCTCCAACGGGTTCAACTACATAACCACCGCCGACCCGGTCGAGGGGATGGTAATTCTCGATACGAAACCGATAGATGTTCTCGTCACCGACATGATCATGCCCTACATCACCGGGCTGGACATCATCGTGCAGGTCATCCGGCACTTCCCGCATACCGCCTGCATCCTGATGACGGCCTACGGCTCTCCGGACATCGAGATCATCCTCGGTGAATATACGGTAAACTACGTGGAGAAGCCGCTGGACCTCGACCAGCTTCACCGGATGATCGTCAACTTGTCGAGGAAGCCCAAGCCCGAGGCCGAACCTAATGAGGTCATCCTGCCCACCTTCGTCCGGGTGCTGGCTGCCAAGAAGTTGACCTGCCGGGTGGACATCGAGTGCCTGCATAAGAAGCGAAAAGGTGTACTCTACTTCTCACGGGGGAAGCTCTTTCACGCCAAGCTAAGCGGCATGTCACCCGAAGAGGCGGCGGTCTCGCTTCTGACCTGCAAGAAGGCGAAAATAATCATCCATCAGCTCAAACGCCCTATTAAGAGAAAAATCTACCAGAGTTTGAATGAGTTACTCCACGTCTCGATGGACGACGACGCCGGAGACATCTATACCCTGGTCGGCTGCCTATCCCCCGAAACACAAGAGGCGAAAAACGACTACATCACCACCCAGACCCTCATTCGGCTGCTGTCCGCTGGCGTGACACTCAAGTACAACCTGATTAACAAATGGAAGGATTAGCCACCCACATGTTGATTGATGGTGTGCAACTTGTTACAGAGTGCCGAAGAGCGCTCTTTTATCTGTAATTAGATGTTCTCATTATGCAAATTAAAAAATCATAAGATAAGCCCCGAAAAAAAGAGGAGGGCAAAATCGGCAAGGCCCGGCTGCTCCAAAAGAGTTTGGTCAAGGAGATGTACCGGCGCTACTACAGCTCGTAGTCCGATTACGAGTAGCTGACATATGCCTTAATAATGTACGAATAGGGAGCGTTCCAGAACGCTCCCTTTACCATATCGTGTTTAGGGTATATTACAGTTCGAGAAAGGCCTTGAGCTTGCTAGAGCGGGTAGGGTGCCTCAGCTTCCGCAGCGCCTTGGCCTCAATCTGGCGCACACGCTCACGGGTCACGTTGAAGATCGTGCCGACCTCGTCCAGGGTGCGCGGGCAGCCGTCGCCGACCCCGAAGCGGAAGCGCAGGACCTTCTCCTCCCGGCGGGTGAGCGTGGAGAGGACGCCCTCGATCTGCTCGCTCATGAGCATAAAGGCCGCCGAACGTGCCGGGTTCACCGTACTCTTGTCCTCCACGAAGTCGGCGAGGTGGGAGTCCTCTTCCTGCCCGATAGGTGTCTCCAGGGAGATCGGCTCCTGGGCGATCTTGAGGATCCGGCGGACCTTGTCCGCGCTCATGCCGAGTTCGTCGGCGATCTCGGTGGGTGTGGGCTCCCTTCCCAGCTCGTGCAAAAGCTGACGGCTGGTGCGGATCACCTTGTTTATCGCCTCGATCATGTGCACCGGGATACGAATGGTGCGTGCCTGATCGGCGATGGAGCGGGTGACAGCCTGACGGATCCACCAGGTAGCGTAGGTGGAGAACTTGTAGCCCTTCTTGTAGTCGAACTTGTCCACGGCCCGCATCAGGCCGATATTGCCCTCCTGGATCAGGTCCAGGAAGTGGAGACCGCGGTTTGTGTACTTCTTGGCGATGGAGACGACCAAACGGACGTTGGACCGTACCAGGGTCATCTTGGCCTCGTGCACCTCCTGACGCCCCTCGCGGATCAGCTTGACCACGTCGCGGAGCCCATCGGTGTTCTTGCCGACCTGACGCTCTACCTGGCGGACCTTCTCCGCGGCCTTGGTCAGACGCTGGACGGTGCGGGCCAACCCCTCCTCGTCGGTGTTGAGCCGCTTGATCAGCTTGGCGACTCTGGGGTTGCCGGTGGTGAAGTCATCGGAGATGGCCTCGGCCTCCTCGAGGCTTATGTCCAGCTTCTTTGTGGTCTGTTCCAGATCCCGCTGCTTCAAATTTATAAGGCGCAATAGATCGATGATGCTGTCGGCGAAACGGTTGATCTGCAGGGGCGAGAACCGCACCTCGAGCAGCTTCTCCCGAACGAAGGTTTCGATCTTACTGATCAGCTCGGGGTTCGGTTCCCGATCTTCCCTCTTCGCAGTGGCCAGCTCCGCCACAAGGAGCTGATGCTCGGCGTAAGTCTCGGCGAGCAGCTTGCAGGTGCTGCGAATGTATTCCTTCTGCTTGTAGAGGGGAAGACGCCCCTCGGCGTTGATTTTGACCACCTTCTCGATCTTGAGCTCCCCGGCGCGGAGCTTTTCGGCGAGGGCCTCCAGGTCCCGATGGGTCGAGTAGACACTAAAAACGGCGTCCTGGATGACGTTCTGCCCGCTCTCGATCCGCTTGGCGAGCTCTATCTCACCTTCCCGGGACAGCAGTGGAACGCGGCCCATCTCACGTAGATAGAGCCGAACGGGATCGTCTGTGCGGATCTTTTCAACGTCCGCAAGCGCATTGGCGTACTCCCGAGCCAGGCTGACCCCCGGACCGGTCTTGACCGTCTTGGGCAGTTTGGCCTTGGACGTGTCTACGATATTGATGTCCAACTCACCGAAGAGTATCAGGAGCTCATCTATCTGCTCGGGGTTGACCAGATCGTTGGGCAGGGCGTCGTAAAGTTCCGAGTAGGTGAGCTGACCCTTCTCCTGGCCCAGGAGGATCAGTTTCTCGATGCTCTCGGTGGCGGGGATATCATGGAGGTTGGGTTTGGTTTCGGAATTCTCTTGCGCTTTATCGTCGTCCTTGATTCTCTCGTCCTTCAAAGATGCCTCCAACTCTGGTGATGGGTGGTTCAGCGGAAGAGCGAATAATATTACGTAAATCCGTTCGCCGTGGCAAGGGGTCAGATTGGAGCAGCTTTTGTGCAGTATTATGGGAAGGATTTCAACAGTACATATGAATTACGCCGGTTTCCTCCGCCATCCCGTGGATGATCAACCGTTGATTCAACGTAAGTATAGCCTGAGTTCAGCGGTTTTTCCAAACTGAATTACTACGTTAACCCTTTCCCGTCAACAAGTTGACGATGTTACACAAAAAAAGAGGTCGAAATATGCCTTCCTCCGATTACAACCGCTTGTGATTAAACGCTTTACTTGAGAATAACACCCTTATCCATCACGAATCTCCAGGGAGTTGATTCGGTTGAGGAGTTGGCGGTAACGCTCCTCGTCCCCCTGCCGGTATGCCTCTTTCATGTCCGCCTTCAACCGGCGCAGTTCTTTTTCGAGGGACTGCCGACGGAAGGCGGTCAGACAATCCACCAGAGCCCTCTCCCGTTCGTCCTCGTCGAGGTCCTGCTCCATCGCCCTGAAGAAAGCCTCGCGCGCCCCCGATTCCAGCATACGGGCCGCCGGACCGATATCGGCAAGCCCCTCCTTGGAGACAGCCTCGTAGGCCAACCGGACTACGGGTCGGACGGGCTCCGGAAAGTCGTCCGGCTGGATCCTCTCCACCACCCTCCTGGCCCGCTCCAGGTCGTTGAAGAGGAAGAAGAGCAGCAGACGGGCGCTCTGGGTAAGGGTCACGGGCCTTACTGGCGCCGGCACAGAACCCCGGGAGACGACGGACGGCCTCCTGGATTGACGAACTATCCGGCGCAGATCATTCCGCAGCGACCGGTTGCTCACCCCCAGCTTATCGGCGAAGCGGTCAATAAGCATGTCCCGAGCCACATTCCCCGTCAAAACGAGAAGATGCCCGGCCAGCTCGGTCATGAGTTTCCCGCGGTCCAGCGCGTCGGCGGGGTTGTAGCGACCGACCAGGGTCCGAACGATAAACTCCTCCACCTCCAAGGCGCCTTCGATAATCGAGGACAGGGCGTCGGGACCGTCCTCCCGGATCACGTCGTCGGGATCCCTACCCGGCGGCGGGGTGGCCACCCTCACGGCGAGCCCGGTGTTTACCAGGTGCAGCAGGGAGCGGAGGGCGGCGGCCCGCCCGGCGGCGTCACCGTCGAAGAGCACCACCACGCCCCAATCGGCGGCAAAGCGACCCAGGAGCTTGGCCTGTTCCTCGGTGAGGGCCGTGCCCAGCGGGGCGACGGCCGTGGTGAAACCGGAGCTGTAGAGGCTGATCACATCGAGGTAGCCTTCAACCAGCAGGGCCGGTGTACCGCGCAACCCCTTGCGGGCCAGATCGAGGCCGTACAGAACGGATCCCTTGTGGTAAGCCGGCGATTCCGGCGAATTGATGTACTTGGGAACATCCTCGCCGTCGGAGAGGTCCCGTCCCCCGAAACCGATGACCCTCCCCCGGGGATCGCGAACGGGGAAGACGAGCCTGTCCCGCAACCGGTCGTATAGCCTGCCCGATTTCCCCCGGCTGCAGAGGCCGGCCTTTACCAACAGCTCCTGACGAACGCCCTCACGGGCTAAACGTTTCGCCAGAAACTCCCACTCGGGCGGTGCGTAGCCGAGACCGAAGGCGGCCTCCATCTCCGTCGAGACCCCGCGTCTTTCGAGGAACTTACGACCCTTGACCCCGGCCGACGAGGTCAGAAGTCGCTGGTAAAGCGTAGCCGCCCGCTCGAGAATTCCGTAGATGTCCTCCCTCTCCCGACGGCGCCCCCCCGTCCCGTTTGCGGTCTCGGTGATCTCGACGTTGAACTTCCGCGCCAGGTGCCGGATCGCCTCCAGGAAGTCCATCTTCTCCTGCTCCATCACGAAGCTGAAGACGTCGCCCCCCACGCCGCAGCCGAAGCAGTGGTAGAACTGGCGGGTGGCGTGGACGTTGAAGGACGGGGTCTTCTCCTCGTGGAAGGGACAGAGGCCGACGTAGTTCTGGCCGCGGCGCTTGAGCTGGACGTACTCGCCCACCACGGCGACGATGTCCGCCGCCCGTCGGACCCGCTCGACACTGGCGTCGTCTATGGCCATTCTACCTCAGCTCCACCTCGGTCACCCCTGAGCCACCGAGGTTGGCCTCCGCCGCGGCGAAGCTCCGCACCTGACGGTGACCCTTCAGGAAATCCAACACGGCGAAGCGCAGCGCCCCCGTTCCCCGACCGTGGATGATCCGAACCTTGTCATGACCGGTGAGGGCCGCGCCATCGAGGTACTTGTCTAAAATTTCCAGTGCCTCCTCGACCCGTTTACCCACCAGAATCAATTCGTGGGGGACGTACCTCTCAGGGACCCCGACGTTGCCCGGTCCCCCGGAGCTTACCGGACGCCGGTCGGCGACCTTCATAAGCTTGTTCAGGGGAACGGTCATCCGGATCGCCCCCATCGCGATCACCGCCCTATCACCCTTAATTTCCAACAGGTCGGAGGCGGTGCGGGTGCCGTCGAGACGCACCCGGTCACCGACGGAGAGTTCTTCGGTGGAGGAAGAGGGGGTCTCGCCGGTGACAAAGCGCATACTCAGCTTCTCTCGCTGCCTCTTCAATCTTTGTCGGGAACGGGAGAGCCCGGCGTCGGTTGGCGCATCCTTGCGCGTCCTCAATCTGCGCGCCGTCTCCTCGGTCTCCCTCTCCACCCGGGCCAGCTCCTCCTCCAACTCAAGCCTGAGGGCTTGTAACTCCTCCGTTTTGCCCCCCTCGACGAAGGCGATGCGCTCGGCGGTCTCCCGGCGGATACGCTCGAGCTCTTCCCTCAGTTGAGTGTTATCCATTTCAACGGAGGACCGGTGCTGACGCTCACTCTCCAGCTCGTTAATCAGGCGGTCCAGGCGCAGGTACTCATCGTCGAGGTAGCCCTCGGCCTCCTCGACCAGATCACCGTCCAGGCCGAGGCGGCGGGCCATCTGCAGCGTGTTCGAGGCCCCCGGCGAACCGATGCTGATCCGGTAGAGCGGAGCCAGGGTCTCGGGATCGAAATCCACCTGGGCGTTCTCCATGCGCCCGGCTCCGTAGACGAAGCCCTTGAGGGAATCGTAATGGCTCGTGGCCACCACCCAGGCTCCGGTGCGCTGCAGGCGGTTCAAGACAGCCATGGCCAGGGCGGCTCCCTGGTCCGGATCGGTCCCGGTGCCGATCTCGTCTAAAAGAACCAGCGAGCCAGGTCCCACGGCGGCGAAGACCTCGCCCAGGCGTCCAACGTGGTAGCTGAAGGTGGAGAGATCGCCCTCCACGGACTGCTCGTCTCCGATGTCGGCCAGAACCGAGGAGCGCAGTCCGACGGCTGAATCGGGATTCACGGGGATCGGCAAGCCGCACTGGGTCATCACCGTCAGCAAGCCGATGGTCTTCAGCGCGACGGTCTTGCCGCCGGCGTTGGGACCGGTGATGAGGAGCACGTCGTAATCGCCGCCCAGTTCGAGATCAATGGGCACCACCTCTTCGCGAGGATGGTTGAGCAGCAGAACCGGGTGGCGTGCCTGGAGGAGACGGGTCGAGCCGCCATCGGTGAGCTCCGGAACAGCGCCGTCGAGCTTCAATGCAAGGCGCCCTTTAGCCTGGATAAGGTCCAGCTCGGCGACCAGCCCGTAATCGGTCTCGAGTACGTCGAGCCCGGCGCGGGCCAGATCGCTCAGTTCTCCGAAGAGCCGCGTCATCTCCTCCCGTTCGGCGTAATGGATAGCGGCCAGTTCGTTGTTATCCTCGACGACGGGGAGGGGTTCGACGTAGAGCGTCGTGCCCGACTTGCTCTGACCGTGTACGATCCCGGGCACCCGTCCGCGAAAATCGCGCAGAACCGGGATCACGAAGCGTCCATCCCGCTGGGTGACGACCCTCTCGCCGATGGCGTCGGTCAGTCCCGGGGAACCGGTCAGCTCCTGCAGACAATCGTTGATTCTTCTCCGGAGACCCTCCCTCTCCCGGCTCAGTCGTTTCAGGGTGGGCGAGGCGTCGGACCGAACGGTGCCGTCCTCCTCCAGAACACGGCCCACGGCGTTCCGGAGTTTTTCCAGGGGGACGAGGTTCTCAACGATTGCGGCCAAGCCCGGAAAGAGCTCGGCTTCGGGTCTCCTCCCCCTCAATTCATTAACTACCACCGCCAGAAAGTAGAGTTCGAGCAGGGCCTTCGCTCCGAGGATCGAACCGGGAACGGCCAGCTCCTTAAAAACGGGCCGCAGGTCTTCGTGTCGCCCGATTGGAAGGGGGGAGACGGTCTCGATGAGCCGGCGGGCCTCGTCGGCCAGCGCAAGCCCCCGACGAATCTCGATAAGGGTGATGGCGGGCCGCAGGGCGAGGGCGAGCTCCCTGCCGGCGTAGGTCTGGGTCTTCCCGGCAAGCTCCCGGAGGATGAGTGGAAAGTCTAAGAGATCCAGACTGAAGTCTTCGAAGGCCATGTAATGAAAAGGGCGGCCGACCGCCCTCGCTTCGGGAAACGGTCGTTCCGCTAGGAGAGGAGTCCCCTGAGCTCCTTGATGGCGTTGTTCGTAGCCCGGCGATAGGGATGGCTCCGCGGGAAAATAGCAGCCAAAACGTAATCAACGCCGTCGGCGAGAAAGAATCGGAAGCAGTACTTCACCCCCCCCCGGGCCGTGGCCAGAACCTCGTCCAGGTCAACCCCCGAGGAGTCCTTGCGGAGCTCACCGATTGGGGTTCGCAGCTGCAGGGAGATCAGGTTGAGGAGGTCAACGTACCGGTCCTGGCCCCAGGAGCAGATGACGAGCCCGTCCTCTCCCACCAGGGCGACCTCATCGAAGGCCGATTCTTCGCCGATGCGGGCCAGTACGGAGGTGATCCTGCCGAAAAGATTCTCGGTCATCCAAACCTCCCTAAAGCAGCTCCCCCCGCCGGGACCGGCGGTAGATGTGGAAGAAGTAGGGTCCGCCGGCCAGGGCCAGGGCCGCCCCGAGGGGCAGAGATGGTAGGCGAAGGTAGATAAGGGCGAGCCGCACCAAGTTGTCCGCCGTTAATACTAGCACAGCTCCCACCAGGGCCGCCAGCGGGAAAAGACGCCGGTGCGAGGGTCCCGCGGTAACCCGGACGAGGTGGGGAGCCACCAGGCCCACGAAGGGGACGATGCCGGCCAGCGCCGTCGCCGCCGCAGTAATGAGGGCGGCGGCCAGAAGGATACCCCTCCTGGTTCCTCCCAACTCGACACCCAAAGCATGGGCCTGAACCTCGCCCAGAGCCAAAGCATCCAGGGCCGGGGCTCGGTAAACCAGATAAATCCCGGCCGCCAGGGTGATAAGACCCGCGATTAAAAGCGGCCACCACTCGATGTAGGGCGTCGAGAGGTCGCCCATGAGCCAGGCCAGCACGGCCCCCTGACTGAAAACCGGCAGCCAGGCCAGGATTACCAGAATTACGCCGCTCAGGGTGGCGTTAACCACCACGCCCGTCACGATCAAACCCGTTCGCGAAACCCTTCCACGACCGGCCAAACCCCAAACCACCAACGCCGCACCGAGGCCGCCGGCGAAGGCGAACGCCTGCCGGCCGAGGTAACCCAAAACCGAAGCGGCGCCTATTCCCAGAAGCACCGCCAGGGCAACCCCCGTGCCGGCTCCGGCGCTCACCCCGGTGAGGAAGGGATCGGCGAGGGGGTTACGGGTCAGCCCCTGCAACGCCGTCCCGGCCATGCCCAGGGCCGCCCCCACAACCAGGGCCAGGAGGGTCCGGCCCAGACGCAGGCTGAAGATGCCCACCAGGAGACGGTCGGAACCCGAGAGGAGCTGGGGCAGGTCACCGAGGCCGAGTCCAGGACCGACCAGCAACCCAACGACGAGGCTGCCGAAACCCAACATTACGAGGAATGTAATGGAAGTACGGCTTTTCATACCCGGAGATTCTAGGCGGGCCGTTTAAACGTGTCAAGATATGAAAAGCCAAGGAATCCAACCTTGGCTTTTCGGTGAGTAACAAAAAGGAAGACAAGGGGTTTGAACCCCTTGCTAATGACTACCCTAAAAATCCTCACAATTTCTACAACCTAATAACTCAAGATATCTAAAAGTAGTATGCGTTGCCTCTCCTTCGACGTATTCCGGTGGTTGAATTTCCAGGCATACTCGGCGAGGTACAGGGGAAGACGATGGTAACGGATGCCGCCCCGTCCGATGAGGTTTCCCCGCAGGTACTCCCAGAACCTGCTCACCAGGTCAATCTGACCTTCGGTCTCAAACTGGTGCACCCGGTGGGTGTATCTCCCAGTTTTTACGCTCCCGCCCTCCCTCCATTGCGCCACCGAAAAGCAGACCTTGCTCCCCTTCAACTCCTTTACCAACCTCAACCTCCCCTCTTCGGGCACCGCCGTCGCGTATACATCCTTCCGCTGACATAACAACACATAGAGTGACCTTCGGCGTGTTTCTTCTAAAGGAAAAGCCTCTGATACTTCATCCAGAATATCTATTACAGGACCGTCAAGGCAGGAGGCAAGGTCGTTCGCAATCACACCGCGGAGAACGAGCAAAGCCCGCAGTACGCGGCGCCTCTCGATATGTGTTTCGCGGGAGATGTAGTTGCTGCAATGATCGGCGATAAAATGCCGTAGGATCGCCTCCCACTGGTCGTTGTTCAATCTCAACGGAAGCCGATCCGGCCTCCATTCGTACCGGCACGAGCTGCACATGAGCTTATTTCTGCGCACGTGGTAAAGTTTTATATTGCCACAACGGGGACATATAAGAATATTTTTCATAATGCAAGTGGCTGAAGTGGAACTATGTCAATATGATACAGCATATTAGACACACATTTTGCATAATATACAAGATCATATCATGGTGTCAACTATTGTCTACTTAACTTGACAACAAACGACCGTGTTGTTAGTTTTCACTGATTGAATATTAGCAACATACGTACCAGAGGCTACCTTGGCCGAGTTTCAGTTAGTCACCGATTACCTTCCCAAGGGCGACCAGCCCGGGGCGATCGAAGAGCTCGTCGGGAGCATCCGGGAGGGTACGAAACACAACGTTCTGCTGGGGGTGACCGGCTCCGGCAAGACCTTCACCGTGGCAAACGTGGTTGCGCGGATCGGCCGTCCAACCCTGGTCATAAGCCCCAACAAGACCCTGGGAGCCCAACTCTACTCGGAATTCAAGTCTCTCTTTCCGTACAACTCCGTGGAGTACTTCGTCAGCTACTACGATTACTACCAACCCGAGGCCTACATCCCTTCCACCGACACCTACATCGAGAAGGACTCCTCGATCAACGAGCAGATAGACAAGCTGCGCCTCTCGGCCACGGCTTCGCTCCTAAGCCGCCGGGATGTGCTCATTGTGGCCAGCGTGAGCTGCATCTACGGCATCGGCACCCCCGAGGACTACGAGGCAATGTCGGTCAAGCTCTTCCGCCACGACCACCTGGAGCGGGACGAGCTCCTGGAAAAGCTGGTTGACATCCAGTACACACGAAACGACATAGACTTCAGCCGGGGGCATTTCCGCGTGGCCGGCGACATCGTGGACATCTACCCCGCCAATGGCGATACGGGACTTCGGGCCGAGTTCTTCGGCGACGAAATAGACCGATTGTCGGTCATTGACCCCCTGACCGGGAAGCGGATCAACGAGCTGGCGACGATGACCATCTTCCCGGCCCGGCATTTCGTCAGCCAGACCTGGCGCTTGGAGAGGGCGATCCGGTCCATCGAAGGGGAGTTGGAGGAGAGGCTCCAGGTCCTGTTGAAGGAAAACAAACTGGTCGAGGCCCAACGCCTGGAGAGCCGAACCCGCTACGACCTGGACATGCTGCGCGAGGTGGGCTACTGCAACGGGATCGAGAACTACTCCCGCCACCTCACCGGCCGCGAGCCCGGCAGCCGCCCCAGCGTGCTGATAGACTTCTTCCCCAAGGACTGGCTGTTGATCATAGACGAGAGCCACGTGGCCATCCCCCAGCTCCACGGGATGTACAACGGTGATTTCTCGCGGAAGAGCACCCTGGTGGATCACGGCTTCCGCCTGCCCTCGGCCCTGGACAACCGGCCACTCAAGTTCGAGGAGTTCGAGGGGCTCATGAGGCAGGTGATCTACACCTCGGCGACGCCGAGCCCCTACGAGATGGATCGGGCCGCCGAAGACGGACTCATCGTCGAGCAGATCATCCGTCCCACCGGACTGGTGGACCCCGAGGTGATCGTGCGCCCCTCCGAGGGGCAGATAGACGATCTCATGGGACAGATCCGGGAGAGGATTGAAATGGGCCACCGGACCCTGGTGACCTGCATGACCAAGCGCATGGCCGAGGATTTAGCCGAGTACCTCTCCAAGGCCGGCATCAGCTCGCGGCATCTACACTCTGAGATCAACACCATCGAGCGGGTGGAGATTATCCGGGGTCTGAGACTGGGCGAGTTCGACGTCCTGGTCGGGATCAACCTGTTGCGCGAGGGTCTGGACCTTCCCGAGGTCTCGCTGGTAGCGATCCTGGACGCCGACAAAGAGGGATTCTTACGGAACGCGCGCAGCCTGATCCAGACCACCGGCCGTTGCGCCCGGAACGTCGAGGGCCGCGTCGTCATGTACTCCCGCGACGCCAAACTCAGCCGGGCCATGCGGGAGGCCATCGGGGAGACCGACCGCCGCCGAGACCTCCAGGAGGCCTACAACGCCGAGCATGGCATCACCCCAAAAACTATTATCAAAACCATCGAGGCGGTTCACGCCGGAACCAGCGTCGCCGACGCCCGAACCGCAAAAGACGAGCACGCCAGGGAGGCCGAAAGGATGGAAAAGGCCTTGGCCGAACTGGATACCTTGGAACAGATACGCCAGATGGAACAGGAGATGCTGGTCGCGGCGGAGAGCCTGGAGTTCGAGAAGGCGGCCGCTCTGAGCGACCGCATCAAGGCCCTGACCAAGGAGCTTGAGGGTTAGCGGCTTGCGTATACTTCTTCTAGACGTATCAAAGTCTGCATGAGTATATTACCTCGTTGATAGGTATAAGGGGCGGAGACCCCGTCTTACAATGTGTTACATGCATGCTCTTCGCAGGGCGATTCCTCTGCGGGTCGCTGAAGTACACCTTCTTATTACGCCCACGAACATTCGATCCGCATTATCTGTAGGGCGGTAGCTATCAGAGCGCCCTCATTAACCACCCGTTGTAACAGCAATTATTGGTCCGATCTTTACTTGTAAAACCGCGAGGGGTATGCTCCGACTATCTTAAAGTCAATTCCATACTAAGAAAACTCGACATAAGGAGCATATCTTGAAACGGATTCCGTTTGCATTGGCGCTTTCGGTCTCTTTGTTTATTATCCTAAGTTGTGCGGAGGAGGAGGTGACTATAGACGGCGCCTGGGCCGGCTCGGTGTCCATAATGGGCATGGAGTTGGGGATGACGGTGACCTTCGCCACCGTGGACGGCGAGCTCACGGCGACGATGGACATCCCCATCCAGGGAGCCTACGACCTCGCCCTGCAGAACGTCGCCTTCGACGGGGAGAAGGCCTATTTTGAACTCGACTCGCCCGCCGGACTGGCAACCTACGACGGTGTGTTAAAGGACGATAAGATCACCGGAACCTTCACCCAGGCGGGGGTGACCGGTGAGTTTCACCTCCAACCCGCCGTAGAGGAAGAACCCGAGGAGCTTCCTTACGACACCGAGGAGGTGTCAATCGAGCTGGAGGGGTTCAACCTGGCCGGCACCCTCTCCACGCCTCCGACCGAGGGGCCCCATCCAGCGGTGATCCTCATCACCGGGTCCGGCGCGCAGACCCGGGACGAGGAGGTTTTCGGCTTTAAGATTTTCAAGATTATCGCCGACCACCTCACCCGTCACGGCCTGGCTGTATTACGCTGCGACGACCGCGGCACGGGCGGCTCGACGGGGGGAGATACCAGCCCCACCACCTTTGATCTGGCCGGCGACGTCAGGGGCCAGATGGATTACCTCAAGGCGCGCTCGGAGATTGATCCGGGAAGAATCGGCCTCCTGGGCCACAGCGAGGGCTCGATTATCGCCGGCATGGTGGCCGCCGACTTCCCCGACATGGCCTTCATCGTCCTGTTGGGCGGTCCGGCTCATTCCGGCGGAGAGATCGTCAAGGCTCAGTTGGAGCTGCTCTCTCGGGCCGAAGGCACCTCGGAGGAGGAGATAGCAAAGAACCTCGAACTGCAGGAGCGCATCTTCGCCGCGCTCAGAGCCGGTGAGAACCTGGAACCCCTGAAGGAGGAGACGCGGCGGTTAATCCGCGACGCCCTCGCCGAGGCGTCCGAGGAGGAGCTGGCGTCCGTCGGCGATCCCGAGGTGTACGTCGAGTCGGTGGTTCAGGCCAACTTCACCGCCGTGGAAAGCCCCTGGTTCCGATTCTTCATGGACTACGACCCGTCGGCGGACCTGGAGAAAATCACCTGCCCGGTCCTTTCGGTATGGGGCGAGTTCGACCTCCAGGTACCCGCCGAGGACAACCGGGCGAGGATGGAGGAGGTCTTCACCGAAACGGGTCATCCCGATTACACGCTGGAGATAGTCCCCCACGCCAACCACCTCTTCCAGGAGACCGAAACCGGCGCCTTCTCCGAATACGCCGCGCTTCCCAAGGAGTTCGTCCCCGGTTTCCTGGACCTGATCACCGATTGGCTGGTGGAGAGGCTGGACATACAGGGTTAGTCACTGTACGGCTTCTTTAACTAAAACGCCCCCCGATGGGCGTTTTTTCGGTTGTTTACACCAAGCTGAACGAAGGGTATACTCAAAAAGGGGTTTTAGCTCCGTACCTGATAAAAAGGAGCCCCATGCGTTCGGACATTGACAGACTAATGGGAGAGCGGGGGATAGACTGGCTTTTCATCGGGGGCGGCAACGGGGACAACCCGGCGATGCACTACCTCCTCGGCAACGCGCCCATCGGCTACTGCTCCCTCTGGAAACCCCGGGACGGCCAGGCCTATCTCTTCACCGGCCCCTTCGAGCGGGAGGAAGCCAAGAAACTCCCCTTCATCGCCATTGACACGACGAAGTACAAGCTCCACGAGATCGCAAAGAAAGAGCCCAACCAGTTGAAGCGGACCGTGGAGTTCTTCCGCCGTCGGATCGCCGATGTCGGCGTCAAGGGGAGGGTCTCCCTCTACGGAAAGGGGGGCATCGGCGCGAGCTATGCCCTCTTCCGGGCGCTGAACGAAGCGGTACCAGAGATCAGCATCGAGCCCGAGTTCGAGAACGATGTCATCATCACCGCTCGGGAGACCAAGGATGCCGAGGAAATTTCCCACATCCGCGAGGTTGGCCGGAAGGCCTGCGAGGTCTATGCCGAGGTGAGGGGGCTCCTTAGCTCCGCCAAAGAACGGGAGGGGAAGCTCCTCCTCGAGGGCGAGCCCTTGACGGTGGGATTCGTCAAACGATTCATCACCCTCGAACTGTTCAAACGGGGACTGATGGAAGACGTGGGCACCATCTTCGCCCCTGGGGAGGAGGGCGGCTACCCCCACTCCCACGGCACCGACTCCCGCCAGCTCCGGGTGGGGGATCCCATCGTCTACGACATGTTTCCCCGGGAGATCGGTCACGGGTACTACTCCGATATGACCCGCACCTGGTGCGTCGGCGAGGTCCATCCGGAGGCGGAAAGGGATTACGGGCTCATCAAGGATGTCCAGGCCGAGATCGAGAGCTCGATCAAGGTCGGCGAACGCGCCCACGGCTACCATAAGCGGGCGGCGGAACTGATCGCCAAGGCCGGCCACCCGACCATCATCGAGAACCCCTCGACTCAGGTGGGGTTCTGCCACGGCCTGGGCCACGGCGTCGGTCTAAACGTCCATGAGAAGCCGCACCTCGGCGGCACCGATAAGAATCCCGATGTAATCAAGCGGGGCAGCGTCTTCACCAACGAACCGGGGGTCTACTACCCGGAGAAGGGGTACGGTGTCCGGGTCGAGGACACGCTCTGCGTTGACCCCGATGGGAAGGTAGAAAATCTGACACCGGAGCCGAAGGAGCTGCTCATCCCCCTGAAATAAAATTTGAAAGCGTGCCTACACACGGATATAATGTAAATTGGGTGTATCGTGGCATTATTTACTTAGAATCCCCAAGGCTTAATAAACCTTTTTCCTTGCCAAGGAAGAATATTTGTATTAAATAAATCTGTGGTATGATCCGTATCCGCATAGAGCGAGATTCATTTTCCCAAAAAAAAGGGGGCACCGTGCGGAAGTATCTGCTGCTTTTATTGGTTATCCCGGTAATCACCCTGGCCTACAACTACTCCGTAGACCAGGATGTGATCAAGCTCGACGTGAGCCAGGGGTACTATATCCCCCGTGTTCCGGGTGGAGTCTACTCTAACGAGCCCGGGGATCCCCATCTGCCTTGGTTGCCACTGCGTATCGCAATTCCCGCGGGATTTGGAGCCGCCGAGGTGGAGATCGTATCCCTGGAGACGGCCGAGCTGCCCGGCAACTACACCATCTTCCCGGCCCAGGAAATGCGGCCGATCAGCAAACCGGGTTCCTTCGAGGAGAACTTCTCCCCGGTCTACTACTCCAACGACCCCTACCCGCAGCGCCCAATGGAAGCGGCGGGTGGCGGAAATATTGCCGGCTACGGAGTGGCCGACGTGCTTTTCTGCCCCTTCATCTATCGCCCTGCCTCGGGGAAGCTCGAGGTTATCACCGAGATCGAATTCAACGTCGAGCTCGAAGCGCTGCCATACGAGATCCGCACCCCGCGGGTTATCACCCCGGCCACCGCTGACATAAACACCGAGCGCGTCCGTCGGCTGGTGATAAACCCCGAGTCCGTTTATCCACCCGCAGAGATCGTGCAGCCCAAGGTGATAGGTACGGGCATAGAGCCAATCTACAACGAACCGAGCCTCGGTGTAACCGCGGAGTGGGTGCTCATCACCCGCGAAGAGTTCGTTGAGGCCTTCCAACCGCTGGTGGAATGGAAGCTCAGAAAGGGTCTGACCACGGCCCTGGTGACCATGGAGTACATCATCGACAACTACGACGGCCGTGATCAGGCTGAGAAGATCCGCAACTTCATCATCAACGCCTTCGAGAACTGGTCCACCACCTACGTGGTTTTGGGCGGCGACTGCTCCTACGTCCGCGAGCGCCGCGGTTACGTCACCAACTTCGGCTCACCCGACGACAACATGATCCCCTGCGATCTCTATTACTCCGACCTGGACGGCGACTGGAACGCCGACGGTGACGATTTATGGGGCGAGTATCCCCAGGACGAGGTGGACCTCTACGCCGACGTTTTCGTCTCCCGCTTCCCGGTCAACTCGGTCGAGGAGACCGAGACCGTGGTCTCCAAGACGCTGGTGTACGAGAAAGCCATTCCCTCGGACTTCCCACTGCACACCATCTTCTTCGGCGGCAAGCTGGACAGCATCCCCACCTGGGGGGGGGACGGCAAGGACCAGGTGGCGACACATCTGCCTGAGGACTTCCCGTATAACACCTTCTACGAGCGCGACATGGCCTACGGCGCCGCCGATATCATCGCCGAGTTCGAGTCCGGCCGCTCCGCTGTGGTCAACCAGCTCCACCACTCCAGCTACGACGTTATCGGCGCCGGGTCCGGATTCATCTCCACATCTGACGGTTACGCGATGACCAACGGCGATGAGGCCGGCTGGTTCTACGCTCAGGGCTGTATGAGCGGGGGCTTCGACCGTGCCCGTTGCGCCGGCGAAGGGCTGGTGCTGGCACCCAATGGCGGGGCGGTGGCCGTCATGTTCAATTCCCGCTACGGCCTCTACATGCCCGGCGACGCACCGTCGGGGGCGAGTAACGTTATAGACGAGCAGTTCTTCGCCGCCATCTTCGATGAGGGACTCACCGGCTTCGGCGCCGCCCAGGCCTTCTCCAAGGATTACTTCGTCCCGATTGCAAAGAGCAACACCAGCATCCGCTGGTGCATGTATGTCCAGAACATCCTCGGGCCCTGCGAAACCGCGAGCTGGTGCAACACCCCGGCAACGCTTGTCGTAACCCACCCCACCACCTGGGACGACGGTGAGTTCACCGTCACTGTGAGCACCCAGAGCGGTCCGCTCCGCAACGCTCGTGTCTGCCTCTACAAGGATGATGACGTCTATCTGGTGGGTTACACGCGCGCCTCGGGCGAGGTTACATTCCACCCCGTAGTAGCCGAGGATGGCGTGCTCAGCGTCACCGTCAGCTTCCAGGACACCTGGCCCTACGAGGGAACCTGTGACGTTGAGGCCAGCTCTGGCACCGACACAGCCGAATTTGCGGGCAATCCCGTAGACGAGGGCGTGCTGCTGAGCTGGACCCTCGAGGACGCCTCTGGAATCGCCGGGATGAACCTCTACCGCGGCGACGCGAGACTCAACGGCCTCGAGCTCCCCGCGGAAAGCGGCCGCTACCTCGACCGCGCACCCGGCGAGAAGAACGAGTACTACCTGGAGCTTGTACACTCCGACGGCACCGTGACCCACATCGGTCCGGTCCTGGTGGTTATTCCGGAGGGCATTGGCAGACTGACCCTCTCGGAGCCCTACCCGAGCCCGGCGCGGGACAGGGTTTACATCGAGGTGGAGCTTCCCTCCGACGGCAGGGCGAATCTTACTGTATACGACCTGGCTGGACGACGGGTGGCCATCCTCGTGGACGGCGAGCTTACGGCCGGTCGGCACGAGATCGCCTGGGACTGTGCTGACGTTTCGCCCGGCATCTACCTCTACCGCCTGAGCACCGAGGACCGGACACTGACGAAGCGACTGGTCATAACCCGATAAGACCGATTAAAAACCAAAGAGAGGAGGGCTGAAAGGCCCTCCTTTTTAAGGGGAAGGTGTCCAACTTTAGTCCGTGAAGAGGAGCCTGCCGAAAAGGTTCGAGTCGTATTCGATGGGGTACTGCCAGTCCGCCGAGGAGTTCAATGACATCTCCTTGCGGCGGAAGTTGACCCGCCAGGCGTCACCGGGCGCCGGTGCACCGGCTTCCAAGGTCGCGTAGGGGATGGCGATCTCAATACTCCAGCCACCCTCGCCGTAGGCGGTTGCCGAACGGCCAGCTTGAAGCTGGACACAGCCTCGCGAAAAGAGTTCTTTGTATAAGAATGCAATTTGCCGCGTACGCGGCGTTAATGATTGTATTAATAAAGTTTTCAACGCGTTACTCGGGTCCAGCGCCGCGCGCTGGTACCCCTCGTCGGTCAGAAAAATCCGCTGGTCGAAGGACACCGCTTTGGGGTTGAAGTAGATCTGGAAGGTGTCCCCCTCGGGACCCAGAGGTGAGAAAAAGAAGCCGACGCAGTCATCGAGGTACACAGCGCCGTCCATCTCCTCGATGCGCATTAAGAGGCTTTCGGGATCTTCCTGGACGCAGTCGGCAGCGATGTAGAGATGTTCGTCGTCGTAGCCCCAGTAGAACCGGGTTTCCTCGATATCGGCCCTGCCACCCTCGGGGCCGCAGAATACCTCGGTAACCGCCGCGGCGTCCCACTCACCCTCGGTAAGGATACCGTCCACGAGCGGCTCGATGAGGGGGCGAACCTCCTGGGGGCGCAAGAAACGCGGCAGGCCGGTGTATGAGTAATAGCGATCCTCTCTATAGGGGTAGCGGAGGAGAAATTGGGGGAGGGGGTAGAGGTCTCCGGCGGAACCAGCGTAAAATGTAACCGCTTCACTCACGTCGGGTTCTAGTAAGAACATACCCCCATCCGGGTCCACCACCCAGTCCATTCCATCGGTGAACCACTCGAAGGCGGCCTCCAACGGAGTGTCGCAAAGGTTCTTAACCTCAATCTCGAAGGTGAAGAGCCGACTCAGGTCGGTCTCGTCGAGAAAAACCTGCTGCAGAATGACCGCCTCCCGCCGGATGCGGTCCATGAATTTCAGATCAGCGACCGACAGGAAGTTACGCTCGTATCGCTCCTCAGACTCGAGGGGTACGATCTCGACGGAGAAGGATTCACCTTCGACACTGACCACGGCGTACTGAAAAAAATCCTCGGCCGAAATGTGGCCGCCCGAGGAGCCGATTATGGTGTAGGGGATCCCGTCGTAGTCCGTATAGCCATACGTGTGTAAATCCCCCATGAACACGCCATCTACGCCGTGTTCTAAAAGTATTTTATGTAGGCGGTCCCCCTCATTCTCGGTCAGGGTGTAATAGATGAGGGGTTTGTGGAAGAAGACCAGGGTCAATCGGGCATCCTCTTTGTAGCTTAGATCATCCTCGATCCAGGCGAAGGTTTTCTCCGGCAGGTCGGCGGTGAAGTCCCAGCGGCCGTTGTCGAGGATTACAAAGTGGACGCCTTCGTAGTCGAAGGAGTAGTTGGGCTCGCGGCCGGTCCACTCGCGCCATAGACCCTCGGAGGCGTCGTCCCAGATGTCGTGGTTCCCGGGTACAAGGTAGAGTTCGACGGGTATGGACTCGACGATCCCGAAGTACTCCTCCCACTGCTCATTGATATCATGGAAAAAGTTGGCGTAGCCCTCGATCTGATCCCCGACGGTGATGTAAAAGTCGGCGCCCTCGGACAGGCTCTTCTCGATCACGGCGCCGTAGATCCCCTCTTCGTGGCCGCCGGTGCGGTCGCCGAGGATCACGAAGGAGAAGTCATCGTCCTGAGCCAGTCCCACGGATACAAGAACGAGCATCAAAACCAATAACTTACGCATCTACCCCTCCCTTAACGCATGAATCAGTGAAATGGATGATACCCGCTCCGGTTAATCCTATCAAGCCCAACCTGAACCAAAGCTTATTTATCTAAAAAACCCTTCGAGCCTTTTTGTCATATACTAGCCCCTGGTAGATTTTCTCCGATTCTTCAAGGAGCAGTTATGCAGTTACGCCGAACGGTTTCTCTAATCGTGTTATTAGCCGCCCTTACAACGCCGTCCATGGCCACCAATCCAGCGATGGAACCGGTAACCGCAACCTTCTCCATCGTTGCCGTCAATCCTCTCACCCGAGAATGGGGAGTGGGCGTCGCATCGCGGGTGCTGGCCGTGGGATACATCGTTCCCTGGGCGAGAGCCGAGGTCGGCGCCGTGGCCACCCAGGCCTATTCCGACGTGCGCTACGGCAGATACGGCCTGGAGCTCCTGGACGCGGGCTTCACCGCCGAGCAGACCCTGTCGGTTCTACTGGAGTTCGACGAGGAGGCGGAATACCGCCAGGTGGCTATCATTGACGCCGCCGGGCGTATCGCCGCTTTCACCGGGGAAGACACCTTAGAGTGGTCAGGCGACCGGCAGGGGGAAAACTACAGCGTCCAGGGTAACATCCTGATTGGAGAGGAAGTACTCGTCGCCATGGAGCGGGCATTCCTTGAAACCGACGGACCGCTTGCCCGACGCCTTGTGGCGGCGCTCGCGGCGGGGGATGAAACCGGCGGCGATTCCCGGGGAAAGCAGTCGGCGGCCCTTCTGGTGGTGCGTGAAAGGGGAGGCTACCAGGCCCTCTCCGACCGTCTGGTGGACATCTCCGTGGACGACCACGCCGACCCCGTTGCGGAGCTGGAACGCATCTACTACTTATGGGAGCCCCGCTTCATGCTCGAACCCTACCTGGACACCTCCGAGAAGCAGGTCCATTCAAACGCCCTTGACATCATCGTACGCGTACTGGCCGAGGAGGAGGGGGACGCCCAGGTACGCAATGAAATGGCCTGGGGCCTCGCCATACGGGGGCTCTACCTGGAGTTCGCTCTGGACATAGCGCTGGACGCGCACGAATTGGAGCCGAACGACCCCAACATCATGGACACGGTGGCCGAGACCTACTACGCCCTCGGCGATCCCGAATTCGCACTCGATTGGGAAAATCGGGCCCTTGAGCTCGATCCTGAGAATACATTCTTCCTCGAACAACGAATGAAGTTCATCATGGCGATCGAGGGCGGTCCATAAACGCAATTTGGAGTCATGCCCTTCTTATGATATAGTTGCCGGGCAACCCTGATTCATCCAAAAAAACCATCCGAAAAGGGGGTCTTATGAGACCCGGAAGGTTCACTCTGATTATCGCCCTGCTCCTGGCCTCGGTAGTCTTTGCCGAGGTGGAGGCCCCGCCGACCACCATAGAACTCGTATCGGCGGCATATGAGCGTGGCGAGATCATCTACACCGACTACGCCCTCTACAAGCTTTACCTTGCCTTCGGCGACGCCGACCGCATCCCCGACGCCTACCGGGGAAACGATAGCCTGGTGGGAGTCTGCGGTACTCTGCTCCTCTACGACGCCAGTAGATGTCTGAGTAACGGGCTCTTTTCCGAGGAGGAGATTGCCGAGGCCCGGATGTACCTGGGCCGGCCCACCGAAGAGGCTCCACCTGGTGCCAGACGCGGCTACGGCGTGCCCGACCCGGACATCCTCCACTGGGACACCCCCGAGGGCAACTTCCGCATGTGGTACGTTCTGATCGGCCCCCACGCCCTCTTACACCCCGATGACCGTGACGGCAACGGAATCCCCGACATTGTGGAGATTATCGGCGGCTCCCTGGAGCATTCCTTCGGCGTCTTCACAGACGATCTGCTCTTCGACTACCCCGTCAAGGACGGCACATGGTACCCAACTGGCGCCGACTACGGCTACGTGGAGGGCGATGACCAGGAGGACTGGGAGCGCTTCGACGCCTACTTCCGTAGTATGGGCGAGGACGGCATGGATCCCGGTGTCATGGCCTACGCCCAGCCCGAGTACCTCAACGAGGAAACCATCGAAAACGACACGAGCTTCCACATGGCCTTCCGCAACACCGATCACCCCGATGGCGCCGAGGGCAGCCTGGAAACCGTAGGCGCCCACGAGCTGCACCACGGCGTTCAGTTCGGCATCGACTACGGAGGTACATCCCACTACATGGAAAAGACCTCGGTCTGGAGCGAGGAGCGGGCTTATCCACTCTACAACCATTACCAGGGTGGCCGCCTCGGCGGCTTCATGTCGGTACCCCATATCGGACTAACCCGGCATGAGGGCCTGAGCTGGTACAACGGCACCATCTGGAACCACTACTTCGAGTCTCTCACCTACCAGACCCCGGAGCTATGGGACCTGATGGAGTCCTACGATCAGGTCAACCCGATCACCATGGCTTGGGAGGACTACGACCAGCGCACCGAGGAGAGGGACATTGACTTCAATGACGCCTACGACCAGATATTCCGCGACGCCTTCCCGGACAAGGTGTTCGAGGACGAGATGGGCGGCATGGCCTACGCCTTCGGCGAGTTCATCGAATGGAATTGGTTCACCAACCACCGCTGTGCCAACCTTGCAGGAAACGACGCCAACAACAACGGCTACTTCTACATAGATGACCTTAACCCGGATGAGGGTCCCGACGCCAGGGCCTACCCCGAGGTCAACGACGACGAGCCCGAGGGAACCCGCGAGTTCACCGGAGCTCAGGTGGTCGCCGGCGTGGACATCGAGCTCCGTAGCTATTCTGGAAACATCTACGGCTGCCCCGACGGCCTCGGATCCGACTACTTCCACATCATCCAGCTCGCCCCGATTCCCGACGACGTCTTCTTCGCCTTCAAGGGTTATCCGGAAAACGAGGTGGATTCCAGGTTCTGGGGTGGTTCCTATATCCTGATGTCGGGCGAGAGCCGCCAGTCCGCGGACCAGACCTCGGGCGACCTCTCCACCAAGATGAACATCTTCGGCGACAAGGGGATCATCCGCATCAACAACGCCTCCCAGTACCACGAGATCGCTTTCATCTCCTACGTCCGCCGCGACGTTGGCAGCGACCTTGAGCTCTCGGTTAAAATTTACGCTGCCGATGCCGATGACCGCACCCCCCCCAGCTTCGATCCCACCAAAGGCGGAGCCCTTCAGCTCGCCCACGTCCCCAGCTTCGGCTCCCACATCGAGTTCACCGCCACGCCGAACGAGCTACTCTTTGCCTGCCCGCGCTACGACATC